>ERZ773217.205-NODE-205-length-57775-cov-7.512162_pt1 | contig 57775 bp, 59 predicted proteins | sample MGYA00580995_ERZ773217 | MGnify/ENA primary metagenome ERZ773217 (study PRJEB29015, sample SAMEA2737772) | human gut metagenome | biome: human gut; feature: human-associated habitat; material: faeces | place: China | collected 2012 ...
GGAAAATGGGCGGTTTGTGGTGGTGGCCCGGAAAAGCCAAGAGAGACAATCGGAGTAAAGAAAAGTACTTGCAAACCGATTATACCACCGTGTAGCTACGTGCTTGGTGATGGGAATGCCCCCTAATGTTGATAAGATCGGCGGCTTAAGGAGGATGCTGTCATGCATGGAAAGGTGTATCGACAAAGGGAAACGGGAGTTATACCGTTCAAAAAATTCCTCCCCCGGCCAGGGGGAATACGGTCAGAAGTAGGAATTATACGATACCGTAAAATACAATAATGCGTTCACGTTCGCCCGGTGGGTTTATACCCTGCCGGGCAAATTTTGTTCTGGCTTTAGCCAGTTGAATGTGACGGAGTTTTTTGTGTTCCGAAAAATGAAGACACACGAAACAGAAAACCACCTGCTATGCGCAACATCATAAAAAACCCCTCCCATATTGATATATTAATTATACCACAATGAAAGATTGTTATAGGGAAACAGTGTAATCTCAAAATCGAATTCCCTTTGTTCGAACCGGTATTGTTGTAATAAGGCAGGGCCGCAGCTATTCGAACCAATACCGTTTTGTGCGTAATCCAGACATAAAACTGTGCTGTTACATGTCTTCAATTCGTAATTATGTTTTTTGGCGGTTAATTCTTCCTGTGTATAGACAGAAGCATTGAAGGAGAAGGCTTTTTCTGAGAAAGCTCCGAATTGAGCGGTATCTCCTTCCAGAATTACATAGGAGCAATCCCAGTGACTTCCATTTTCCTGTGGTTTAATGTAATCTTCATGTAAATCAGTTACCTTTGCTGAATATATGCCATGGCTGGAGGCTTGGTGCTTATCACAATAGCTTTCCATCGGTCCCATTCCATAGTACTGAACATTGACCAGAGCTTTGTTGAGAAATAGTCTCAGCCCAAATCTTGGAAGCATTGGAAATTCCGGCCGGCGTTTAACCTTCATTGAAAGAGAGATACTTCCATCTCCGTCGACTGACCATATAGTATCCATATCCAAAATACGCTGTATAGTATCTGAGGAGAGGGACATTTGGCAATGAATATGAACCTGATTGTTTTTCTGTTCCAGTATTGTACTGTAAGCTCTGACAGAGGTCTTATCATACCTTGCTCTGTACCATTCCTGTTTGATGGTCATATCATTATCAGTTGGCGCACGCCAGATATTGATTTCCATTGGTTGTGAGAGCTGCTGTATGCCGCCCCATGTAAGCCTTGTAAAAAGACCTGTACGTTTGTCTAAGGAATACTGAAAGTTTTGACCTGTTAAGAAAACAAACGCATCGTTTTCTGCTACAAGGATTTCGTTCTGGCTTTGTCCAAACTGCTCTAACGCCTGAAGGGCAATCTGGTTCCTGCTATCCTTGTTCTTTAAAGGGAGTTCGTCGAATCCTAAAAGAGTACCTTCAGGAACCAGTGGGGCAGCTTTTGAAGAATAGTAATATATCTTTAAAAATGTTTCTCCTCTTTCTGGATAGGAAAGAGGAAATGCAATTACTGACGACTGCTGCGGTTCAATAGAAGGAGTAGGAAGCTCTCCCTCTTCAAGGACAGTTCCATCACAACTTACTTCGTATTTCATTCGTATATAGTCCTCTGTATTCGTAAAATCCAGATAATTATGAAACGTAAGCTGTTCCTTATAATAGGAAAGTGCTCTGACTGGCCGATAAACGTTTTTATATTCCAGCAATCCTGTATGTGGCCTTCGGTCAGGGAACACCAGTCCGTCCACACAAAAATTACAATCATGAACCTCTTCACCATGATCTCCACCGTAGTAGTAGACGCTTCTTCCGTCAGGAGTCTTCCCGTGCAGGATGGCATGATCGCACCATTCCCAGACAAATCCGCCGCACATGAGCTTATGTTTATGGAATAGCTGGAAATAATCCTCTAAATCTCCAGGTCCATTTCCCATAGCATGACAGTATTCAATCAGGATAAATGGTTTATCCGGATCATTGTTCAGATAGTCATTGATGTCTTCAAAGGAAGGGTACATTCTGCTAAAGAGATCAATGTTTGAAAAATCATAGTTGCGTTTATCGCTGTGGTATCTGGCGCTTTCATAATGTGTCAATCGTGTTTCGTCGAAGGTCTTTGTCCATTTCAGAGCTTCTTCAAAGGTGCATCCGTATGCACATTCATTCCCCATGGACCATATAACAATGCAGGGCCTGTTTTTATCACGCTGTACACAACGCTGAACTCTGTCTAATGTTGCCTCAATAAATTCAGGATTGTCAGAAATCGGCTCATTCCAATGCTTGCTTTTGTTTGTGAAGCTATTATCTTTAAAATAGATTTCAGATGGGCCATGGCTTTCATTATCGGCTTCATTGATAACCAGGAAGCCGTATTCATCACATAATTGATAAAAACAGGGGCAATTCGGATAATGGCTGGAGCGTATAGCGTTAAAGTTATGCTGCTTCATCAGGCTCAGGTCTTTTTTCATTTGGCCGGTATTGATTACAAATCCAGTTACCGGATCTGAATCGTGCCTGTTTACGCCTCTAAATACAATCGGTTTGCCATTAAAATGTACGATATTATGTTCAATATAGATTTCTCTTATACCAAGCCTGTCTACAATAACCTCATCTGGGGTTTCAAAAATAATCGTGTATAAATAAGGCTGTTCCGTATTCCACAAGATAGGATTCGGAATATCAAATTTCACATTGACACTTCCAGAGGCTTCTATGCTATCTGTTATTTTTTGTGTGCCCACAAGGCCGCCTTCCTTGTCGTAGATACTGACCCTTGCCGGCACTAGGTTCTGCAGATAGTGAATTTCTGCATTGACAGCAGCCAGCTTATCCGTATACGTGGTTTTAATGAAGTAATCAAATATCATCTGTTCGGGCCTGTGTAAAATATAAACATCCCGGAAAATACCGCTCATGCGGAATTTATCCTGATCCTCCATATAGCTGCCATCGCACCATTTTAATACAAGCACCGCAATGCGGTTGGTTCCTTCTGTTAAGGCATCTGTGACGTCAAATTCACTGGTCGAGTGGGAGACCTGGCTATATCCGATATAGCTTCCGTTGAGCCAAACATAGAAACAGGAATCCACTCCCTCAAAATTTAGGTACGCTCTCGGAGCTTCTTTGCATTTGTGATAAGTAAAATCATTCACATAAGCTCCGCAGGGATTGTTTTGAGGCACATATGGCGGATCAAAGGGAAAGGGGTAACGAATATTGGTATACTGATGTGTGCCGTAGCCTTCGTTCTGCCAGACTCCTGGAACCGGAATACGATCAAAGCCGCTTACATCAAAGCCGGTTTGAAAAAATTCCTCCTGAACATTATAAATACTATCATAATATTTAAAATGCCATAGTCCATTTAATAATTGAAAGCGGTCAGATAGATTTCGCTGTTCAATCAAGGAATACATGGCCTTTGACGCAGGAATATAGTAGCTGCGGTTGGGCATGGTGTTTTCATGCAGCACATGAGGATCCTCATAATATCTTGGCACAATCATATTAAAATACCTCCGTTTTTTCTAAAATTATATAGTTCATTCTTTTATAAAACCATGGATTAGATTAGACAAAATATGCACAAAATGATATAATCCTTCAATAAATCTGTGAAGGGATCATAGCAGCGTAACATACGCAAAAACAAACCAAAACTCATATGTAAAGCTTCTGAGAGAGGTGATGTAAGATGTATATGGATTCTGCCTACTGGCACAATGAGAAATTAGATTTTAAAGATAAAAGCCATCCGTTATTTGTAGGAAGCTGCGGCACGTATCGGTTAGTAAGCAGGCCGGAGCTATCTACATACCGCCCAAAGGGAAGATTGGATTATCAGATTTTATATATTGCATCTGGGAGGGCGCATTTCTACTTTAATGGGGAGGAAGATATAGTCTCCGCCGGAAATATAGTGCTTTACAGACCAAAAGAAGAACAGAAGTATAGCTATTATGGAATCGATCATACGGAAGTATATTGGGTGCATTTTACAGGAAGCGATGTGAAGCATATACTTGCAAAATATGGCATAACAGATCATATGCATAAGATTTATACAGGTACTTCCTTAGAATATAAACAAATTTTTTTGCAAATCCTTCAGGAATTAAAGCTGTGCAAAGAGGATTATGAGGAGCTGCTTGTACATTATCTGCATCAACTGCTCATTATGATCCATCGTTCGGTCAGCCGAAAGCCGCATAGCAAAGGCCAGACCTTTACAAAAGAGATGGAGGCTGCCGTTCGGCATTTTCATAAAAATTATAATAAACCTATCAATATAAATGAATATGCTGCGTCTCACTACATGAGCGTAAGTTGGTTCATTCGGAAGTTCAGGGAATATACCCATGTAACGCCTGCTCAGTATATGTTATCTCTGAGAATATCCAATGCCCAGACTCTTTTGGAATCGACTGATTATACGGTTGCTGAAATCGCTGCGATTGTTGGATATGATAATCCCTTATATTTTAGCCGGATTTTTAAAAAGCAAAACGGAATGTCTCCAACGGATTTTCGTAAGCAGCTGCTATAGAGAAAATGGGGATTTGGAAGCATTTCGTAAACTCTCCTTTTGCTTTTTATGCCAAGAGCCTGACTTGCCTGGCGAATGACATTCCAGGCAATCGGAAGCTGCCGTTTTTTGTGTACACCTATAGTCATATTTTTATGCATGTCTCATATATTGAGGTAAAAGGGGTGAAAAGGATGGAGCGGAAGGAAGAGATTTTGAAAATTTTTCCCAGGGAGCTGCGTTCTCTTTTGGGACAGGTTGCCGGGGATTTTAAGAATGTGCAGGAGATCCGGCTAAGAGCCGGACAGCCTCTGATGATGATCATAGGGGATAAGGAGTTCTTGGTTAAAAAAAATGGCGGGCTGGAGGCCGGAGATCAGATTCACGCGGGAGGTGAAGAGAAGGGGGCTCTTAGGCAGGAGGCAGTCTGGGAAGCATTTTATCTGGTGACTCCAAAACAGATGAAGGAGACGGTTGAGTATATGGGGAATTTCTCTCTGTATGCAGCGGAGGAGGAGCTTCGCCAGGGCTTTTTAACCATACAGGGCGGGCACCGGGTGGGAGTGGCAGGAAGAACACTGGCTCAGGGGCAGGATATTCGTCTGATGAAATTTATCTCTTTTATCAATGTGAGGGTGGCACATGAGATGGTGGGATGTGCAGATGGGATTATGGACTACCTGTATTCAGAGAGTGGCGAAGCGTTTTTAAATACATTGATTATATCACCTCCAAGGTGTGGAAAAACAACCCTTCTTCGGGATGTAATACGGCAGGTATCGTCAGGAAGGTATGCCGGTTTGTCTGGAGGAGGCGCTAAACATGGGGGGCCTTCTGGACGATGGATACCCGGCATGAGCGTGGGGGTTGTGGATGAGCGATCGGAGCTTGGGGCCTGCTATCAGGGGATTCCGCAGAATGATCTGGGGCCCAGGACAGACGTGCTGGACTGCTGCCCGAAAAGCCAGGGAATGATGATGCTAGTGAGGACGATGGCGCCCGGAATGATCGCGGTGGATGAGATTGGAAGCCGGGCGGATGTGGAGGCCATCGAATATGTAAAAAATTGTGGCTGTTCCCTGGCTGCTACCGTACATGGAAGCTCATTGGAGGACATACGGCAAAAGCCTGCTCTTAAGGAGCTGCTGGCTCAGACTACCTTTGAACGGCTGATCCTTTTGAGCCGGAAGGGCGGAGCCGGAAAGGTAGCCGGCATATGGGACGGGTCTGGAGCGGCGCTTTGGAAAGGAGACGAGAGGCTGTGGCGGTAAAATGGACAGGGATCTTCCTGGTGCTTTTTTCGGCAGGTGGTTTTGGGGTGTGGTCTGCTATGGAATGGAAGGGGCGGCTGAGGCTTCTGGAGCTTTTGAGACAGATGATTTATTTTCTGAAGGGGGAAATTACATACAGCCATGCTCCCATAGCAGAGGCCTTGGAGCGAGTGGGAAAAAGAACCCATGGGCCTTTGGGAGAGCTTTTTACTGGGGTGGCCCAGAACATCTGCAATCAGGAGGGGGAAAGCCTTCAGGAAATATGGCGCAGGGCAATAAAGGGTTTAGCTACGGGGACGCACCTTCCTCTGACGAAAGAGGATTTGGAGCAGCTGTCCTGTCTGGGGGAATATCTTGGATATCTGGATGTGGACATGCAGGAGCGTACCCTTAAGCTGTATCTGGAGCAGTTGGATGTGTCTATCCATTACTTGAGGAGCAATCAGAGAGAACGGTGCAGGCTTTATACCAGCCTTGGCTTCATGGGAGGCATGCTTTTGGTGATTGTGATGTACTAGTGAACATTGTAAGAGGGAAAGTTGAGGAGAGCGAATGGGTGTTAATCTGATATTTCGGATAGCAGCGGTGGGCATTCTGGTTTCGGTAGTATGCCAGGTTTTAAAGCACAGCGGCAGGGATGAGCAGGCATTCCTTACAAGCCTTGCGGGGCTGGTGCTGGTGCTGTTCTGGATGATACCATACATATATGATTTGTTTGAAACGATGAAGAATCTGTTTTCCTTGTAAAGCGGACTGGCTTTACCTGTATGGAAAGGGGAGAAGCGTAAGAAGAAACTTAGGCCTTTGTGAATAGGAGCTTTAGGGCAAAGGAGACGGAGGTTCAGACAATGAAAGGACGGTGACTTAAGTTGACGATTATAACGGTAGCGGCGGCCGGAATTGCAACGATTCTTCTGGCTGTGCAGTTAAAGAGCATCCGGGGAGAGTATGCGGTTTATATGGTAATGGCAGCCAGCTTTTTTATTTTTTTTTACGGAACTGGTAAACTGAAGAACATACTGGAGACTTTGGAGCAAATTCAGAGCTACATAAAAATTAACAGCGTGTATCTTGTAACATTGCTGAAGATGATTGGAATCACTTATGTGGCGGAATTTGCTTCCAGTATGTGCAAGGATGCGGGATATGGCTCTCTGGGAGGACAGATTGAGATATTTGGGAAACTGTCCATTTTGGGTATCAGCATGCCTATACTTCTAGCTTTGTTTAAAACGCTGGAGTCCTTTTTGCAATGAAGGGGCTTAAAGGAAGGGCAAGGAGGGCTGCTGCTGTGATAGTTCTGGGAGCTGTTCTGGCCGGAACCGGCGCTGTGGCCGCCTATGGGCAGGAACAGATCTGGCAGGCAGAGGGGAAGCTGGATCAAACGGCAGAGGAGCTGGGGATCGAGGATGAAATGCAAGGGCTTCAGGAGTTTCTGAATGATGTGATGGGACAGCCGGAGAATTCATTTGGAACCTTCTCCTTTTGGGATCTGATGCAGGAGCTGTTAAAGGGAAATCTGACAGGTATTCTGGGACAGGCCGGAGCCGGGCTTAGGAATACCTTGTTATCGGAAGTGGAAAAGGGTGGACAAATGCTTCTCCAGGTAGCGCTTATTGGCATGATTGGAGCTGTCTTTTCGAATGTGTCCTCTATATTTAAAGGAGGGCAGATATCGGATACAGGCTTTTTTGTAACCTACCTTTTGCTGTTTACCTGTCTGGCCGCAGGGGTTGCGGCCAGTATCCAGATAGCAACCAGAGTTTTAAGCCAGATACTGGAGTTCATGAGGCTTCTTATGCCTGCATACTTTATGTCAGTAGCATTTTCAGGTGGAAGCATGAGCGCCCTGGCTTTATATGAGGGTATGCTGGGAGGCGTTACAGCGGTTCAGTGGCTTTGCGGCACTGTTTTGATGGCAGCTGTGAAGCTTTATGTGGTAATGGTACTGGGCGGTCATGTGGTGAAGGAGCCGCTTCTGACTAAGTTTACAGAGCTTTTGGAACAGGCTTTGGTGTGGAGCCTGAAGACGCTTGTAGGTTTGGTGATGGGGTTTCAGCTGATTCAGGCTATGATACTTCCCTATGCCGACGGCCTGGGACAGGCTGGTATGAAGCGGCTGATTGAAATTATACCAGGTCTGGGGCAGGGGGCCGGTGCGGCGGCACAGATGGTGCTGGGCTCTGGTGTGCTGGTAAAGAATACCATGGGAGCAGCGGCTGTGGTGGTTCTCGCTATGATTACCCTGGTTCCTGTGCTCAAGCTGATGATTCTAATGGTGCTGTATCAGTGTGTGGCGGCTGTTATGCAGCCGGTGTGCGATAAGCGGCTGGTTTCCTGTGTGTCGGGAATATCCAGGGGACATAAGCTGCTGCTGCAGATTGTGATATACTCCATGTTTCTATTTATGCTGGCCATTGGAATCACCTGCGCCTCAACAAATGTGAATTACTTTGCGGCTTAGGCTCATGAAACAGATCGTTACATCTGGAAGGAAGAAGTTTTGGCATATACTCTAAGGGAACATAAAGAAACGGATTGGAGGCGTTTGAAAAGGAGGAAACATGGAGGCCGTATACGGATGGGTTAAGAGCATGATTTATTATATGATTTTTATGTCAGCGGCAAACAACCTTCTGGCAGATTCCAAATATGAAAAATATATCCGATTTTTTGCAGGCATGGTTCTTATTCTTCTTGTAATAAGTCCTTTTACAGGAGGTCTGCGGCTGGATGAACAGATTTCCTCCATGTTTCAGTCTATTACCTTTCAGAATGACGCGCAGGAACTAAAGGCGGATTTGTGGGGAATGGAGGATAAGCGTCTGGAACAAATGATGAGCAGCTATGAAGAGGCTGTAAAAAGTGATCTTGTGGCTATGGCCGAGGCGGAGGGTTTTTCCTGTGCGCAGGCTCAGGTGATAATCGACAGGAACAAAGACAGCAGCCGTTATGGACAGGTAACGGATATACAGTTGGAGGTTCAGAGGGAAGAAATGGACGAGAAGGATCGTTCCTCTTATATGGGAAGCAGGCCTGTAAATGTAGAGGGCAATCAAATTGGCAGCATCCAGGTAAAGCCGGTCGCTTTGGGGGATGAAGAAGGAGCAAGCAAAGGCGGAGAAGGGTGGGGGAAGGAAAAGCCGAACCGGGCTAAAGCTTCCCAGGGAGACGGAAAGCCGGAAAAAGGGGCTCTCCAATCAAAAATCGAGGGTTTGACAGGAAAGGTGGCAAATTATTATGGACTGGAAAGGTCACATATCAAAGTTTGGTGGAAAAATGACTAAGGAGAAATGGCTGTTTTTGCTGCTGTTGGGAGTTTTATTGATGATATTATCCTTCCCTTTGCCAGGAGGCGAAAGGAGTGAAAAGAAAAAAAATGTTAAGGCCCAGTCTTCTGAAGCAGGCTTTGGAACAGGCGCCGTACCTCTGTGGACAGGAGAATCCCATGCATCCGGCACAGGAAACGGCGGACAGGAGGGAGATTTCGGCTCTTCTGACGGAAAGGAGGCCAGTCCTGTGGCTGCACCTGTTGGTAAGGAGGGAAGCTATGAGGCCCAACTGGAGGCCAGAATCAAAGATATCCTGAAATCGGTGGAAGGAGTCGGTAAGGTGGATGTTATGGTTGTATTAAAGTCTTCCAGCGAAAAGGTAGTGCGGGTAGATCGTTCCACTAGTACAAATACCACTCAGGAGAGAGATTCGGGGGGAGGCGCCAGGGACGTGACCAGCAGCCAGATGGAGGAGAATACGGTTCTGGCAGGCTCCGGCACAGGAACGGGAGGAAACAGCCCTATTATAGAAAAGGAGATAAGCCCTGAAATTTCAGGAATTATCATCAGTGCGGAGGGCGGGGGAAGCGGTGCTGTGAAAACTGAAATTTCTCAAGCAATGGAAGCATTATTTGGTTTGCCGCCACATAAAATAAAAGTATTAAAGAGGGTGGAATAAATAAAGGAGTACAGGTATATGAAAATCAGGAATATGAAGCAAGTAAAAGAGCACATGAAAGACATGAACATGAAACGCTTGTTCCGAAGAAACCAAATTATTATTACGACGCTGGCGGTTATGATTGCGGCCGCAGGCTACCTGAATTATGCTGGCAAAAAGGGTCTGGCAGAGGGCAACCGGGTGTATGAGGCAGGCGCCATGGATATTTCAGATCAGGATATTTTGGCGGAGAATCAGGCCGCATCATTGAACGGCAAGGCAGATCTCATGGAGATTCCAAGCCTGGATCAGGATGCATCCGATTTAGATCCAACCAGCGGTAGCGCCCAAACTGAATCAGATACCGGTCAGATGGCTCAGGCAGACACCGGCGTAGAGGAAGCGACACAGGCAGGCGCAGATACGCAGCAGCCGGCTCAGTCTGAGATCGGCTCTTCGCAGACTGGTCTTGAGAATCCGGGAGAGGCTGTTCTTACCAGTGGTATGAATGTAGCGGATTACATAGCTAATGTACAGCTTAGCAGAGAGCAGATCCGTGCAAAGAACAAGGAAACCCTGATGGGGCTGATCAACAGCGCCAGCATTGACGAGGCTGCCAAGCAGCAGGCAATTCAGGATATGATTAAGCTGACGGAGGTTTCTGAGAAGGAAAATGCGGCGGAGACCCTTCTGATGGCCAAGGGATTTGCAGATCCGGTTGTAAGCATTACAGAGGATAAGGTGGATGTTGTTATCAACGCTCCCTCCATCACAGATCCCCAGAGAGCGCAGATTGAAGATATTGTAAAGAGAAAAGCAGAGGTAGGAGCAGATCAGATTATAATCACGCTGTTAAATATGGCGGAATAACAGCAGGAGAGCAGCCCCTTGGGCGGGAAAGAAACTGCCTGGGGGCTGTTTGGTTTGGTTCAGTCTTTGAACGCGGATTAGATTCCTTAACTATATAGACAGTTGCTTTATCGCTAGATTCGATTCTGTCTGTTACATAAATGCAATTAATCTTATTTATCAAGAATATGACAAGTGCAATAGCAGCGATCCAAATTAACACCTTTCTTATTTTCACTTAGCCTATCCCCTGAACCTTTATCCTTACCGGCTTCGTTCGCTGGTCATAATTATAAAAAGTAATCCTATACATATTCTCCCAGATTTGCTATAATACTAATAATTAAGGTTTGACAGGAGGTAAGTTGTGATGGCTGATGAAAATCGCAGTACCCATAAATTATATGAAAAGGATAAAATTGGTGAGGTACAAATTGCAGACGAGGTAGTGGCAATCATTGCCGGGCTGGCGGCTACGGAGGTGGAAGGCGTGGATTCTATGGCAGGGAATATCACCAATGAGCTGGTGGGCAAGCTGGGGATGAAAAACCTCGGCAAAGGCGTCAAGGTGAATGTGACGGAGGAGCATGTGTCTGTTGATCTGTCCTTAAATATCCGGTATGGCTTTAATATTCCCGCAGTCAGCGAGCAGGTTCAGGAAAAGGTAAGTGCGGCCATTGAGAATATGACCGGACTTACGGTTCTGGATGTGAATGTTAAGATTGCCGGGGTCAATATGGAATAGGGCATGTATAAGATAAAAAGGAAGCGTTAGATGAGAACACTCCCCGGAGCGTTGCCTGGGGAGTGTTTATACATTTTTTATTGTTTTTATACAACGATTTTGCTATAATGATTACAGCATAGCTCTTTTTAAAGGGCTTACAAGTAACAGGAAAGGAAAATGTACGAAGGGCCCCGGCTTTTTAGTACAAGCAGAGAAGATGACCAGAAGAGATTTGCGGGAGCACTGCTTTAAAATGCTGTTCTCGGCGGACTTTTATCCAACTATGGAGGAAGCAATCGCCCAGCTGGATCAGTATTTCCAGTCACCGGAGGAGGATGACGCAGACCAGTCAGGCGTTCTTGAGGTATTGCATAAAGTAGAACTAAAACCGGCTGACAGTGAATATCTTCAGGCCAGAACAGCAATGATAATGGAGAGGATACCGGAGATAGATGAAAAGCTGAACCAGGTAGCAGCCGGTTGGACGACCAGGCGGATGGGAAAGGTAGAGCTTACCATCTTGCGTCTGGCAATCTTTGAGCTGCTGTTTGATGATACCATTCCAACCAAGGTATCTATCAACGAGGCGGTAGAGCTGGCTAAAAAGTTCGGAGGAAAGGATTCGCCTGCATTTGTCAATGGGATTCTTGCAAGATGTATGCCTAAAGACGATAAGGGAGGGGATACGGACAGCCCAGAACAGGTATAAGCTATGGCAAGCGTTTATACTGTGACACAGGTAACTGCATATATCAAAAACATGTTTACCCAGGACTTCGCCCTGAACCGTATTTCTATTAAGGGGGAAGTCTCTAATTGTAAGTACCATACATCTGGTCATATTTATTTTACATTAAAGGACGGCGGCGCTCAGATAGCCGCTGTTATGTTTGCGGGACAGAGAAAGGGGCTTGCTTTTCAGCTGGAGGAGGGCCAGGAGGTTACAGTATCGGGAACCGTGGATGTATACCAGAGGGATGGCAGATATCAGCTCTATGCCAAGGAGATTACCAGAGAGGGCAGGGGAGTTCTCTTTGAGCGGTTTGAGAAGCTTCGGAATGAGCTGGAGGAGATGGGCATGTTTGACCCTATTTATAAGCAGCCCATTCCCAGATACGCGCAACGGATAGGAATCGTTACGGCTGCTACAGGAGCGGCCATACAGGATATTATGAACATTTCCGCAAGGAGAAATCCATATGTGCAGCTGATTCTATATCCGGCTATGGTTCAGGGGGAGCAGGCTAAGTTCAGCATTGTGAAGGGAATCAAGACGCTGGACGCTCTGGGGCTGGATGTGCTGATTGTAGGGAGAGGAGGAGGCTCCATAGAGGATTTGTGGGCCTTTAATGAAGAAATAGTGGCTAGAGCAATTTTTAACTGTTCTACTCCGGTTATCTCAGCGGTAGGACACGAAACGGATGTGACCATAGCCGATTATGTGGCGGATATGCGGGCGCCCACCCCCTCGGCTGCCGCGGAGCTGGCAGTGTTTGAATACAGCCGGTTTGAGGCCCAGGTGAATCAGTATAGGAAAATGCTGGATCGATGGATGGGACGTATGATAGAGAGGAACCGGTTCCGTCTAGAGCAGTGCAGGACGAAAATGAGGCTCCATAATCCGGTTCGTCAGTTGAACGACAGGCGTCAGAGACTGGCTGACATTGTAAATTTCTTGGAGAGCTATATGGAAAACAAAATTCAGGAAAATCGGCGAACGCTGACTGACAGAAGCATGAGCCTGAAACGCCTTATGGGGGAGGAGATGAAAGACAGCCGTCACAGGCTGGCTCTGATGGCAGGCAGGCTGGAGGGGACTTCTCCTCTTAAAAAGCTTAAGGGGGGCTATGGCTTTATCACAGACGCATCAGGTAAGGGGCTTAAGTCCGTGGCCCAGGCCCAGGCGGGAGATATGATTGAAATACAGGTAAGGGACGGACAGGTGAGAGCACAGGTAAAGGAGATTGAGAGGGCGTCTAAAACGCTGATAGGAAGCGAGGAGTAGGGGATATGCCGCGTAAGAAAGCAGAGGAAACCAAGCCGGTGGAAAGCCAGGGCGGAATTGAAGAGAATTTTGCCGCTCTGGAAAAAATGATAGGAAAGCTGGAAGCTGGGGATAATACACTGGAGGAGTCATTTTCCTGCTATGAGGCAGGGATGAAGCTGGTGAAAGCCTTGAGCCTACAGATCGATAAGGTAGAAAAACAAATTCAGATATTGAGCGAGGGTGATGAAAATGAGTGCTAAGGAAATATTCAAGCAGGAACTAACAAAACGTACAGAGGAAATTGACCAGCTGCTGGAACAATATCTTCCCAAGGAGACAGGGCAGCAAAAAACCATACTGGAGGCCATGAACTACAGTGTGAGAGCCGGAGGAAAGCGGCTGCGCCCTATGCTGATGCAGGAGGTCTGCCGTCTGTTTACAGGTGCGGTTCTGGATACAGTGCCGCCTTTTATGGCTGCTGTTGAGCTGATTCATACCTCATCTCTGGTTCACGATGATCTGCCTTGCATGGATGATGATATGATGCGCAGAGGCAAGGCCAGTACCTGGGCTGAGTACGGAGAGGACATGGGGGTTCTGGCAGGAGATGCCTTGATGATGTATGCCTTTGAGACTGCCTCCTCCGCTTTTGAAGCATGTACAGAGCCGGGGGAGCTTTTGGCAGTAGGCAAGGCTATGGGAATGCTGGCCAGAAAAACCGGTGTATACGGCATGATCGGAGGACAGACGGTGGATGTGGAGCTGGCAGGAGGCCCTATTCCTAAGGATAAGCTGGATTTTATCTACCGTCTCAAGACAGGCTCCCTGATTGAAGGGTCTATGCTGATTGGAGCTCTTCTGGGAGGAGCGGCTGACGAGGACTGTAAGATAGTGGAGAATCTGGCTTCTAAGCTTGGCATGGCATTTCAGATTCAGGACGATATACTAGATGTAACAGGAAGCGAAGCGGTTTTGGGAAAGCCGGTTAACAGCGATGAGAAAAATTCCAAGACTACCTATGTGACTTTGGAGGGACTGGATAAGGCCAGGGAGGATGTAAAGAAGCTTTCCTGCGAAGCCATAGAGGAGCTTAATAAGCTGCCTGGGAATAATGAATTTTTAGAAGCTCTGATTCAGCTTTTGATCAGCAGGAAGAAGTAAAGTCAGATGAATGTTGGAGAAACAGCCATATGATATTGGAACGCATAAAGGGAACCAGGGAGATAAAGGAACTGCCTCCCCAGGAGTTAAAGGCCCTTGCTCAGGAAATACGTACATTTTTAATCAGAAGCATCAGCCGCACCGGAGGCCATCTGGCTTCTAATCTGGGGGTGGTGGAGCTGACGATTGCGCTGTATCGGACCTTGAATCTGCCTGAGGACAAGGTCATCTGGGATGTGGGCCATCAGTCCTACACCCATAAAATATTAAGCGGCCGCATGGCTGAGTTTGAGGAGCTGCGCCAGTACGGGGGACTCAGCGGTTTTCCGAAACGGAAGGAAAGCCCCTATGATTCCTTTGATACAGGCCACAGCTCCACCTCTATATCCGCAGGCCTGGGAATGGCCCAGGGCAGGGACATTCAGGGACAGAATTACAAGGTAGTGTCTGTGATTGGAGATGGAGCCCTAACCGGAGGCATGGCCTACGAGGCGCTGAATAATGCGGCCCGGATGAAGAAGAACTTTATTATTGTACTGAATGATAATAAAATGTCCATCTCTGAAAATGTAGGGGGCATGTCCCGCTATTTAAACGGTCTGCGTACGGGCAGCGGCTACAATGATTTAAAAAAGAATGTGGCGGATACGCTGGATCGGATTCCTCTGGTAGGTTCTGCTATGATTGATAAAATCAAGCGCACCAAAAACAGCATCAAGCAACTGTTTATTCCAGGGATGCTTTTTGAAAATATGGGTATCACCTATCTGGGGCCTGTGGATGGTCACGATATCCAGGCTCTTTGCAAGGTGCTGCGGGAGGCTCAGAAGCTGGATCATGCGGTGCTGGTACATGTTATTACTAAAAAGGGAAAGGGCTACCGGCCTGCTGAAAGAAATCCTTCTTACTTTCATGGGGTTGGGCCCTTTGATGTGGAAACTGGAAGGTCTGCTGCAGAGGGGGATTATCCTTCTTACACAGAGGTGTTTTCCAGAAAAATGTGCCAGATGGGAGAGCGGTATCCAAAGCTTGTGGCTGTAACGGCAGCTATGCCTGACGGCACAGGTCTTACTGCCTTTGGAAAGAGGTTCCCGGATCGGTTTTTTGATGTGGGAATCGCAGAAGCCCACGCTGTGACATCGGCGGCAGGAATGGCGGCATCAGGTCTTAAGCCTGTGGTGGCTGTATATTCCTCCTTTCTTCAAAGGGGCTATGATCAGGTGCTTCATGATGTCTGTATCCAGAACCTTCCAGTGCTGTTTGCGGTGGATCGGGCCGGTCTGGTGGGAAGCGACGGGGAGACGCATCAGGGGATCTTCGATTATTCCTTTCTGACCTCCATTCCCAACATGAGCGTTATGGCTCCAAAGAACTTGTGGGAGCTGCGGGCTATGCTGGAGTTTGGTATGGAGTATGACAGGCCTCTGGCTATCCGGTATCCCAGAGGACAGGCTTACAGGGGACTTAAGGAGTTTAAGCAGCCCATTGAGTATGGAAAGGGAGAGATGCTCTATGAGGAAGCAGATGTGGCTCTTTTGGCGGTGGGAAGCATGGTCAGCACAGGCGAGCATGTGCGGGAAAAGCTGAAAAGTGAAGGTGTTTCGTGCAGTCTTGCAAATGGGCGTTTTGTAAAGCCTTTTGACAGGGAGCTGGTGGATCGTCTGGCTGAAAAGCATCGCCTGATTGTGACAATGGAGGAGAATGTTTTGCAGGGGGGATATGGATTGGCTGTAACTGCTTACATTCATGAACATTTTCCTCAGGTGAAGGTTTTAAATATTGCGCTGCCGGATGCTTATGTGGAGCATGGAAATGTGTCTGTATTGAGGAAAGAGCTTAGGATTGACAGTGATTCCATTATAAAGTTTATGAAGGACGGCGGATGGCTTTGACGGGGCAGGGGTCATGTATGGAAGGTCAGACACCTTTACAGTCCCTGGGACAGGCATAGAATTGCAGGGAGATAAAAGTATGAAAGAGCGTTTGGATGTGCTGATGGTGAAGCGGAGCCTGGCAGAGTCCAGGGAGAAAGCCAAGGCGCTGATTATGTCAGGAATTGTGTATGTAAATGATCAGAAGGAGGACAAAGCCGGCGCCGCCTTTGACGCTGAGGCAGTGATTGAGGTGAGAGGCAGCGCCCTTAAATATGTAAGCCGGGGCGGATTAAAGCTGGAAAAGGCCATAAGCCGTTTCGGCGTTGCTCTTGAAGGCAGGGTGTGTATGGACGTAGGCGCTTCTACCGGCGGATTTACAGACTGCATGCTTCAAAATGGGGCTGCGAAGGTTTATAGCGTGGATGTAGGGCATGGACAGCTGGCCTGGAAATTAAGGAATGACAGCCGGGTTGTCTGCATGGAGAGAACCAATATCCGCTATGTAACTCCTGGAGATATACCGGATCGGATTCAGTTTGCCAGTATTGATGTGTCCTTTATCTCTCTGACTAAGGTGCTGGGGCCTGTGAAGGAGCTTCTGACCGAGGAAGGGCAGCTGGTATGCCTTATTAAGCCACAGTTTGAGGCTGGCCGAAAGAAGGTTGGGAAAAAAGGCGTTGTCAGGGAGAAAAGCGTTCATCTTGAGGTAATTGAGAGGGTGCTCTGCTATGCTGCAAGTCTTGGCTTTGAGGCGCTGAATCTGGAGTTTTCGCCAATCAAGGGGCCGGAGGGCAACATTGAGTATCTCCTTTACCTTCAGAATCATCCTCAGGGGGAACATGTGGAGGCAGGAAGCTATAACCAGATGGCGGAGGAGACGGCCAGGGTTGTGGAGGAAGCCCATGGGGAGCTGGATAAGTAGCAGTGGACACAAAGCATATGCTTGCACAAACAAAACGGCGGGAGCCTGACTTATGAGACATTTTTATATAATTGCCAATCTGGATAAAGAATATGCAAAAGACGCCCAGACCTTCATTAAGACCTATCTGGAAGCCAAAGGCGCGGTATGCCGCTTTCAAAGGGCTGACAATAAGGAGGGAGGCGGCGCCCACACAAGGGCCGAGGAGGTGCCGGAGGATACAGAGTGCGTTATTACCATCGGCGGAGACGGAACCTTGATACAGGCGGCCAGGGATCTGGCGGGAAGGAATATACCTATGGTGGGAGTGAACCGGGGGCATCTGGGCTATTTAAACCAAGTAAGCCGTCAGGAGGATATGGCTCCTGTGATGGACGCCCTTCTGGAAGACCGTTATCACCTGGAACGGCGTATGATGATTAAGGGAACGGTCTGCCATGAGGGAAAGACAGTTCTGGAGGATATTGCCTTAAATGAGATTGCGGTAACTAGGCTGGTTCCTCTTAAGGTGCTGCGCTACAATGTGTATGTAAATGATGAATATCTCAACGAGTACGCCGCGGACGGAGTGCTGGTGGCTACCCCCACAGGCTCCACCGCCTACAATCTGTCAGCGGGCGGGCCTGTGATTGCGCCGGCAGCTAGGATGATGGTCCTTACGCCTATTTGTTCTCATTCCTTAAACGCCAGAAGCATTGTGCTGGCTCCAGAGGATAAAATACGGATCAGGCTCTTAAATAAAGGCCAGGTAGTGTCCTTTGACGGGGATACGTTTATGGAGCTGGCAGAAGGGGACAGTATTTGGATAGAAGGCTCTCAGATGCAGACGGTTATGGTAAAACTGAGGCAGATATCATTTATGCAGAATTTAAGCAATCATCTGGCTAGGATGTAAGGAGGACAGGCAGTTCATGAAGGTAGAGCGTCACAGTAAGATTGTGGAATTAATTGGGAAATACGAAATAGAAACTCAGGAGGAATTGGCGGTAAAGCTGAACGAGGCCGGCTTTAACGTGACTCAGGCTACCGTATCCAGAGATATCAGGGAGCTGAAACTGACAAAGATGCAGGCGGAAAGCGGGCGTCAGCGCTATATGGTGTTGGAAAGTCCCGGAGGAACCTCTGCTATTAAGTTTATCCGAATTTTAAAGGACGGCTTTGCATCCATGGACATGGCCCAGAATATTCTGGTGATTAAGACGGTATCCGGCATGGCTATGGCCGTGGCTGCGGCTTTGGACGCTATCCAGTTTACGGAGATTGTGGGATGTATTGCGGGTGATGACACCATCATGTGCGCGATCCGCAGCGTGGACGACACGATTATTGTGATGGAAAAGATCAAAAAAATGGTGGAGGACTAGGGTGTGTACCATAAGGAAGAAGGGGTGAAGGATGTTACTGGAGCTGCATGTAAAGAATTTGGCTCTCATTGAGAAAGCGGATGTGGAATTTGGTGAAGGGCTCAATATACTTACAGGAGAGACAGGAGCCGGAAAATCTATCATCATTGGCTCTGTAACCATGGCTTTGGGGGGCAAGGCCTCCAGGGACAGCATACGCCAGGGGGCGGAGTACGCTTATATTGAGCTGGTTTTTGAGCTCCGGGGAGAGGAGAAGCTGCGCTCCTTAAAAGCGCTGGACGTAGAGCCTGCGGAGGACGGACTGGTAATCATATCCAGGAAAATCATGCCTTCCAGAAGCGTAAGCAAAATTAATGACGAGACTGTGACAACGGCTAGGCTGCGTCAGATTACAGGTATTCTTCTGGACATTCACGGCCAGCATGAGCACCAGTCGCTGCTGTACAAATCCAAACACCTGGAGATTCTGGATGCTTATGCAAAGCAGACGACGCTGCCTGTTAAGATGAATATTGGTAAAGAATATCAGATCTATCGAGCGCTTAAGGAGCGTTTGGAGGGTTTGGGACTGGATTTGGAAAGCCGCGTCCGGGAGGCGGATTTTCTGAGGTTTGAGATTCAGGAGATAGAGGAGGCCAATCTAAAGGAAGGGGAGGAGGAGGCTCTTGCCGCCGCCTACCGCCGCTTTGTCCATTCCCGGAAGATAGGGGAGAGCCTGGGAGCTGCTTATGGGGCTCTGGAGGGAGAGTGGCTTTCCAGAGCCTTGAAGGAAACCGGGCAGGCGGCGGAGTTTGATGGGGCATTGGAGCGTCTGAGGGATCAGCTGTATGACGCGGACGCCATTGTTCAGGATGTGAGACGGGAAATATCCTCCTACATAGAGACAATGGAGTTTGACCAGGAAACCTTTTTAGAGATAGAGGAACGTCTGGATTTGCTCCATAGTCTTCAGTCCAAGTATGGGGCTACGGTGGAGCTGATAAACCAGAAATTAGCTGAAAAAAGGAAACGCCTGGAGGAATTGGAGGATTATGACAATCGCAGGGAGCAAACAGAGAAGGAACTTGCTGCCTGCGTGAATCGATTGGAGGGATTCTGCACACAATTATCAGAGATCCGTAAAAAAGCGTCTAAAGTATTGGTGAAGAAAATTAAGGATGGTCTTACAGATCTGAATTTTCTGGATGTGGAATTTGAGATGGAGTTTGAACGGCTGGAGCATTTTACCTCTTCCGGCTGGGATGAGGCTCAGTTTCTGATCTCTACTAATCCGGGCCAGCCTGTAAAGCCCCTTAAGGACGTGGCTTCCGGAGGCGAGCTGTCCAGAATTATGCTGGCTATTAAGACCGTGCTGGCAGATACCGACGATATTCCTACAGTGATTTTTGATGAGGTTGATACGGGAATCAGCGGGCGTACGGCCCAGAAGGTGTCGGAAAAGCTGAGACTGATTGCAGGGAGCCATCAGGTGATTTGCATCACCCATCTGCCTCAGATAGCGGCTATGGCGGATTCACATTTTGAAATTGCAAAAACTTCCAGAGAAGGAAGGACGCTGACAACCATCCGCCTGCTGGACAGAAGGGAGTCCATACAGGAGCTTGCAAGACTTTTAGGAGGTGCGAAGATAACAGAGGCGGTTCTGCATAATGCGGAGGAGATGAAGGAATTGGCAGACAGAACAAAATAAAGCAGATTGAAATTCTCAGTACGGATCATACTAAGAAAGAGGCAATGGGCATGCTTCTTTCTTTTTTTTAGCCTTTGAGGTCAAACCACTGTGGGAAATACATGTCCGGCGCCCTGAATGTAATGATATTAGAGTATGACTATATAAGGAGGCAGGGCAATGAAAGGAAGATCAAATTATTACCGGTGGCTGGGGCGCGTGTTCTGGCTGGCTGTTTTGACTGTTACAGGATACACTTGGTATTACATGGATCAGGTAGTGCCGGACAGGGTGAGTATTATTGAGAATCAGGAGGAGGAATTTTCCTTTGGCCTGCCGCTTAAGGCTACTATTTCCAGTGAGAGCCAGGAGGTAGCTTTGGGAAATGAGAGTAACATTCCCGCCGATCAGATTACCATAAGCGGCAGAGAGAAATTTTCTATGTTTGCAGGCCGTCAGGGAAGCTATCAGGTAGGCCTTAAATTGTTTGGGCTTATTAAATTAAAGGATATTCAGGTGGATGTAGTAGATACCAGATATGCCATCCCCTGTGGCAGTCCCATTGGAATATATCTCAAGTCCGACGGTGTGATGGTCATTGGCACCGGGAGAATTACAGGCAGCGACGGGACGGAGTCGGAGCCTGCCTATGGGATTTTAAAATCGGGGGATTATATAGAAGCATTTAATGGGGAGCCTATGAATACCAAAGAGGATCTCATACATGCGGTAAACGAGTCCCAGGGCCAGGATAGCGTGATATCAGTACGCAGGGACGGGGAAGAGGTGGATGTGAGTGTAAAGCCGGTAGCCGGATCAGACGGGCAGTATAAGCTTGGCGCATGGGTGAGGGATGATACCCAGGGAATCGGAACAGTTACTTATGTGGATATGAATGGAAACTTTGGAGCCCTGGGTCACGGAATCAGTGACAGTGACACAGGCGCTTTAGTGGAATCAGCAGAGGGAGCCCTTTATACTACGGAAATAATGGGGATTGAGAAGGGAGCCATTGGCAAGCCTGGGATGCTGTCAGGTGTGATTTATTACGGGCCTCAGTCTTATATGGGAGATATCAGAGCCAATACGGATGAAGGAATATTCGGGACCGTGAACCAGCAGTTTAAGAAACAACTTACAGGAGAACCGCTGGAAATTGCTTGCAGGCAGGACGTGAAGCCTGGAGCCGCGTTCCTAAGGAGCGATATATCGGGGGAGCTAAAGGATTATGCCATTGAAATACAGAAGGTGGATACTAATTCCAGCCATAAGAATAAGAGCATGGTTATAAAGGTGACAGATCCGGAGCTGATTGGGCTGACAGGGGGGATTGTACAGGGCATGAGCGGCAGCCCGATTATACAGAATGGTAAGCTGGCCGGGGCCGTAACACATGTGTTTGTACAGGACGCCACCAGAGGGTACGGTATACTGATTGAAAATATGCTGGAGCATTGAGGCCTCCTAAGACAAAAAAGTTTATAATTCACCAAATTAATAAGAGGAAAATTCATGCCAACTGCGTTATATAGTTGTGCCTGTCGAGTTATTGAATTATTGTGATGCTGTGGTAAAGCGGCAAAATATTTGTTAAACCGTCAAAAGGTGACAAAAAAATTTAAGAATTTATTACATTTGCGTTAATTGACACCAAAAATAATTGCATTTTATTACTGGAGATGTTACAATTTCTAAATCGACAGGTGTTGAATTTGTCTAAAGATGCGACCACCAAAGATTGCTATATGCTAAGGGGAGCATATATAATTGAATGTGCAAGAAATAACGAAGGATATGGGTTTTTGTAAACACAGGGTCGATAAGCAACTGATAGATTCAAAAGGTAGTGCAGGCGTGTAAACAATGAAGGAGGTAAAAAAAGTGGAAAAGCTGAACGTTGCGATTGTTGATGACAATCCATTGATTCTGAATACGCTGGATGAACTGATTAGCTCTGAGGACGGATTAGAGGTAATCGGAAGGGCAGATAATGGGGCAGATGCCATTAACATGATCGTGAATACCACGCCAGACATTGTATTGCTGGACTTGGTAATGCCGAAGATTGACGGCATATCTGTTGTAGAGAAGGTTAAAAGCGATCGTACATTTCTGAAAAATCCTGCGTTTATCATACTGAGTGCAGTAGGCGGGGAGCAGATGACAGAAGATGCTTTTAGGGCAGGCGCCAATTACTATCTGATGAAACCATTTGACAAAGAAATTCTGGTAAACAAAATACGTCATATCGGTAAGCTTCCAAAGCATCAGCAGGCGGGCAGGGCAGTAAGCGCTCCTTATGAAACAGGAGAGGAAGTACATGTTTCCAGAGAGGAATACATGAAGGCGCACTTGGAGGACGATATTACAAAAATGCTCCATGAGCTGGGAATACCGGCCCACATTAAGGGATACCAGTATCTGAGAGATGCCATTGCCATGTCGGTGGAAGATCAGGAGATGATGAGCTCTGTGACGAAAATTCTGTATCCTTCCATCGCAAAGAGAAACCAGACAACAGCCAGCCGGGTGGAGCGTGCTATACGCCATGCCATTGAGGTTGCGTGGGGCAGAGGGAAAATGGAAACCATTGATGAGGTTTTTGGCTATACAATCAGCACAGGAAAAGGCAAACCTACGAATTCTGAATTTATTGCTTTGATATCGGATAAAATTCTCCTGGAATACAAGAAAATATAAAATAATTTCACCAGAAAAACCTTCCTAAATCAGGAGATTTAAGGTATACTAAAGAGAAAGGCATAAGGAACCTGTCGGACAGGAGAGGGAGGTTTGTATGAAGAAAATACTATTTGCGGCTTCAGAGGCGGTACCGTTTATCAAAACGGGAGGCTTGGCGGATGTGGTAGGTTCTCTGCCAAAGCGCTTTGATAAAGCGTATTTTGATGTGCGTGTCGTGATCCCAAAGTATCTGTGCATGAAACAGGAATGGAGGGATAAGCTGGAGTACGTGAACCACTTTTATATGGATTATCTGGGGCAGAGCCGCTATGTGGGAATCCTACGGTATGTTCATGAGGGTGTGACCTTTTACTTTATTGACAATGAAAGCTATTTTAACGGGCCAAAGCCATACGGCGACTGGTACTGGGATTTGGAAAAATTCTGTTTCTTCTGCCGGGCTGCCTTATCTGCCCTGCCGGTAATTGGGTTCCAGCCGGATGTGGTTCATTGCCATGACTGGCAGACCGGATTAATTCCGGTGCTTTTAAAGGATCGGTTTCATGAGGGCGAATTTTACCGAGGCATGAAATCCGTTATCACCATCCATAATTTAAAATTCCAGGGAGTGTGGGATGTAAATACCATACAGCGTTTTACAGAACTGCCCGATTATTATTTTACTCCGGATAAGCTGGAGGCATATAAGGACGGCAATTTGTTAAAGGGCGGAATTGTGTTTGCGGACGCTATTACAACTGTAAGCGGTACTTACGCGGAGGAAATTAAGATGCCCTTCTACGGCGAGGGTCTGGATGGCCTTATGAGAGCCAGGGCCGGAAGCCTGCGAGGCATAGTCAATGGAATTGACTATGATGAATTTAATCCGGAGACGGATAAGTACATCATTCAAACCTACAATGCAAGGAATTTCCGCAAGGAGAAGGTAAAGAATAAAAAGGCACTTCAGGAAGAACTGGGGCTGCCTGGGGATGAGAAAAGGTTTATGGTGGGAATCGTATCCCGCCTTACCGATCAAAAGGGTCTGGATCTGATTCAGGGAGTGATGGATGAGCTGTGCAATGAGAATTTGCAGCTTGTTGTTCTGGGAACCGGAGATGAGCGGTATGAGAATATGTTTCGCCATTATGACTGGAAGTACCATGATAAGGTATCCGCGCAGATTTATTATTCGGAGGCCATGTCCCACAAGATTTACGCGGCGTGCGATGCCTTTCTTATGCCCTCCCTCTTTGAGCCCTGCGGCTTAAGCCAGTTGATGGCTCTGCGCTACGGTACGGTTCCCATTGTCAGAGAGACAGGCGGCCTTAAGGACACGGTGGAGCCCTATAATGAATTTGAGAGTAAGGGCACCGGCTTCTCCTTTACGAATTACAATGCTCATGAGATGCTGGGAAGCGTGCGGTATGCGGAGTATGTCTACTACAGCAAGCGCCGTGAGTGGAATAAGATCATTGACAGAGCTATGGCCAGGGATTATTCCTGGGGGACATCAGCAGGCAAGTACCAGGAGCTTTACGATTGGCTGATTGGTTATTGACAATCCACCTTAAATATCAGATAATGAACTGTAGTATGTGGGAAAACAGAAAGGTGCGATCTGGATGGAACCATCGGTAATTGCGGAATATACCGGGGATGAGGAATATATGGAGTGTGTAAAGGATATTCTCGACAGTTCTGTATTTCATTCTCTTGATAAATATATACAACACGGAACGACTACCTGCAAGGATCATAGTATACAGGTTTCATACCTGGCATATAAGCTGTGTAAACGGTTTGGAGGAAATTGGAGAAGCGCTGCGCGGGCAGGGCTTCTCCATGATTTGTTTTTATATGACTGGCATACACATGCCAGAGAGACAGGCAACCATTTTCATGGCTTTACCCATCCAAGGACCGCCTTTCAAAATGCGCAGGCTTATTTTGAGCTGTCCTGGGAAGAAGGGGATATCATTCTCCGGCATATGTGGCCCTTAACCCCTATACCGCCCGCAACCAGGGCGGGCTTTGCGGTGACTTGTGCAGATAAGGTATGCAGCGCTGTGGAAACCACAGCCCGGTTGAAAAGCTGGGTTTTGCTGTGTTTCCTGGCCCGGCCGGCCAGAAGGTAGTGAAAGGGGACAGAGAAAAATACGATGGATGTATGGTCACAGATGCTTGGCAATCAGGTTCTTGTAAGTGCAGTAACAGGCTGGGTTGCAGCCCAATTTTTAAAGACGCTGATTGACTTTGCATTAAATAAAAGCTTTAACGCGGAACGTCTGGTAGGCTCCGGCGGTATGCCAAGCTCCCATTCAGCTACGGTTTGCGGCATGACTACAGCTGCAATGCTGAAATACGGAACCGGCTCCTTTGAGTTTGCCATATCCTTTGTCTTATCGATGATCGTTATGTATGACGCAATCGGAGTAAGACGTGAGACCGGAAAACAGGCAAAGCTTTTAAACTCCATTTTGATGGAGAATCCATTGAAGCTCAACGCGGAGGTGCTTCAGGAAAAGCTGAAGGAATATGTGGGCCACACTCCCCTGCAGGTAATGGCGGGAGCTATTCTGGGGATTGTGCTGGCCCTGGCGATAAATCCGTGCTTCTGATTTGGCGGGGGAATTAGCTATATGAAATAGGAAGGACAGAAGACATTATGAGTATATATGGTTTCATAAACTGGTTTTTTATGTACAGCTTTATTGGATATTTGCTGGAATGCGTTGTATTGAGCATTGAATATAAGCGTCCTGTGGTGGACCGTGGCTTCGGCCATGGCCCCTTTTGTATCATATACGGTTTTGGAGCCTTAGGAGCCTGCCTGCTGTTAAAGCCGGTGTCAGAAAGGCCCTTGGAGCTTTACACTGCTTCTATAGCCATGGCAACTACTATGGAACTGGTAACAGCCAATATTATGGTACGCCTTTTCGGTGCTTTCTGGTGGGACTACAGCCATAAGCGCTTTAATTACAAAGGTATGGTGTGTCTGGAAAGCAGCCTGGCCTGGGGACTTTTAGGGTTATTTTTTTTCTATTGTCTGGATAATTGGGTGCGTTCTATGGTAAATAGTATTCCGCGCTACTTGGGAACTGTTTTGGCTGTTGGGCTTACCATGTTTTATCTGGTGGATTTTCTGTACTGCCTGCGCCTGCGCCTGAACGGCCTGGACGAGGATGAGGAGAAGGCTGTGGGACGTCTTAAAATATATTAAAATAGAAAGCTAAGCCTTTCCGTACCTGCACGCTTTTAAAGGAGAATGACAAAATGACTGATAATTGGATGGGATTTCATGTAGTGCTGGCCTCCGCCTCACCTAGACGCAAGGAGCTTTTAGCCCAGTTGGGAATTGAAGCGGATATAAGACCCAGCCATGTAGAGGAGGAGAGCTGGGAGAAGAAGCCGGATCAGATTGTAATGGAATTATCCAGGCAGAAGGCGGAGGATGTGGCTGCCGGCTGCTGTGAGGGTACGATGGTCATTGGTGCGGACACGGTAGTAGCCCTTGGAAATGAGGTGCTGGGTAAACCGGGGACTCCTATGAGAGCCTATGAGATGATTGAAATGCTTCAGGGCAGAAGCCATCAGGTATTCACGGGAGTAACGGTGCTTTTATGTCTGGGCAGAGGGAAATGTCATGGAATTACCTTTGCGGAGCGCACAGATGTGCATGTATATCCTATGACAGCGGAGGAAATAGCTGCTTATGCGGCCTGCGGCGAGCCTCTTGATAAGGCGGGGGCTTATGGCATCCAGGGGAGGTTTGCCGCTTACATTCAGGGAATCGCCGGAGATTACTCCAATGTGGTTGGCCTGCCTCTGGAAAGGCTTTGCCAGGAAGTAAAAAGACTTTTGGAGGACAGGGAAGATGATTAAGCTGATTGTATCTGATGTGGATGGAACCCTGGTGGAGGATGGATCGCCGGAGCTGAACCCTGAGATTTTTAAAGCTATTCTAAAGCTGAGGGGAAAAGGCCTTCAGGTAGTAATTGCCAGTGGAAGGCCCTGGGCCAGTGTGCAGAAGGCCTTTGAGCCTGTAAAGGAAAAGATATTCTATGTGTCCAATAACGGCGCTTATGTGGGCTGCTATGGAAGATGTCTCTACGCCTACTCGATTGAGCCTTCCATGGTGAAGCGGCTGATAGAAAGGGTTCGTCTTTATCCGGAGCTGGAAATCGTCTATGCCGGTGTTAACGGAGACTATGTGGAGACAGAGAATGAGGCTCTGTGCCGCTGGCTGGTAGACAGCTATAAGTTTAATCTGATTCGGGTAAAGGATCTGCTGGCAGTGGAGGAACCCTGTGTGAAGATATCTGTCTATAAGCCCCAGGGGATCGAAGCCGCAGCAAGGGATATTTACGAGGAATTTAACACGGAGCTAAAGGTGGCCTGTGCCGGAGATATGTGGATGGATTGTATGGCCAAAGGCGTTAATAAGGGACATGCAGTGAAAATGATTCAGGAAAGTCTGGGGATTACTCCCCAGGAAACCATGGCTTTTGGAGATCAGCTCAATGATCTGGAGATGCTGGACAGGGCTTATTATAGCTTTGCAGTTGCCAATGCCAGGGATGAGGTTAGAAAGGCTGCCCGGTTTCAGGCAGACAGCAATGTGAACAATGGAGTGCTTAAGATCCTAAAGCAGTTGCTTTGAAAGGAGCTTGTCAGTGTATAGATACAGAGGCGGCAGGAGATCCATGGATGGCTGGCTGGCCGGATTAGGTATGGGAATTTTGGGTATGGCGGCAGCCATAGGCCTTTTAGGATGCGCAAAAAAAACAGTGACCCATGAGAGAATGGAGACAGTGGAGAAGGAGTACTCCAGAGGTCAGATAATGGTAATCGCAGCTACGGAGCGGAACCGGTATCAGAATGTCTATACAGATCGGCTGTGGGCAGCTCAGGCGGATTCCAGCGGCATTACCTTTGAGGATAAGCTGAAAGGGCAGATAGAACAGTTTCTTACAGAGCTGGCAGTCATCAATCTGATGGCAGATGAAGAAAAGGTGGAGCTGACAGGACAGGAGAAGGATTCCCTTCAAAGGCTTTCTCAGGAATACTATGGCAGCTTGACACAGCCTGATAAGGAATACATTGATATAAGCGAGGAGGAGCTTTATCAGCTGTATTGTGAATATTACAGGGCGGATAAGCTGGTATCGGAGCTTACAAAGGAGGAAAACCTGGAGGTTAGCGATGCGGAGGCAAAGGTGATTCAGGTACAGCAGATCGCTTTGGACACAGCAGATGAGGCTCAGCTTGTACTGGAGCAGGTTCGGAGGGAGAAGGCGGATTTTGCCGCCATCGCGTCCAAAAATTCCAAGGATGGACAGATTAACTATACCTTAGAGTGGAGCGAGGATATGGAGCCTTTGGGACAGGCTGCATTTGAACTGGAGCAGGATGAGATCAGCGGAGTAGTGGAGCAGGATAGCAGATTTTATATTCTAAAATGTACCAATGCCTATGATGCCAAGGCCACTGCGGAGCGAAAAAGCCGTTTGTCCAGAGAAAAGAAAACTCAGACATTTTTAAGCTTTTATGAGCCCTTTGTGAAGGAATGCCATGTTAAGCTGAAGGGGAATATCTGGGATATGATTGATTTTTCCCAGGGGGAACAATGCCGGACAGATAGTTTTTTTATGCTGTATCATAGCTATTTTGATTAATCAGAATAAAGTTTGAAAACCTGTGCTTGAGAGGCATGGGTTTTTTTCATTTTAGGGAAATAAAGATTGACAATAACAATAATAATTATTATTATTAACATGTATAGCCATTTAATGCTTAACGAAAGAGAGGATTAAATTATGAGTCAACATTTGCCGCCAGAGGTAAGAGTACCGATCGACAGGGATAATGTATCAATCTTTAGGGATGAGGAAACATGCATCAAATGTGGCCAGTGTCGGGATGTGTGCCGGGATTACATAGGGGTGTTAGGGAGCTATGAGCTGTCAAAGACAGGAGACAGGGCAATCTGTGTTAACTGCGGACAGTGTGCCAACGTCTGTCCGGTGGAAAGCATTCGGGAGCAGCCGGAATATGGTATGGTGGCTGCTGAGGTTATGGATTCGGACAAAGTAGTGATTGTTTCTACATCCCCTTCCGTACGTGCTGCTTTAGGAGAAGAGTTTGGCATGGACAAAGGAAGCTTCGTTCAGGGAAAGATGGTGGCTCTTCTTCGTGCCCTGGGAGTGGATTATGTGCTGGATACGAGCTTTGGGGCGGATTTGACCATTGTGGAGGAAGCTAGCGAGCTGATTGAACGTATTACAAAGGGAAATAAGCCTTTGCCACAGTTTACCAGCTGCTGTCCTGCCTGGGTAAAGTTTGCGGAGATTTTTTATCCGGAAATACTTCCTCATATATCCACTGCCAAAAGCCCTATTGGTATGCAGGGACCTACTATTAAGACGTACTTTGCCAAGAAAATGGGCATTGATCCGAGCAAGATTGTCAATGTAGCAGTGACTCCCTGTACGGCCAAGAAGTATGAAATTCGCAGGGAGGAGATGAGGGCGGCAGGAAAATACCTGGGAGTGGAGAATATGAGGGATATGGATTATGTAATTACCACCAGGGAGTTGGCCCAGTGGGCTAGAATGAAGAACATTGATTTTTCAGCTTTGGAGGATTCAGAATATGACAGGCTTATGGGCCAGGGTTCCGGCGCAGGGGTTATTTTTGGCAATACAGGAGGCGTGATGGAAGCAGCGCTGCGGACTGCATACGAATATATGACCGGGGAAAAGGCTCCAGAGTCTCTTTATCAGTTAGAGCCAGTAAGAGGTATGGAAGCTGTGCGTGAAGCCAGCCTGATAGTGGGAGATATGAAGGTGAATGTAGCTGTGGTCTATGGAACAGCAAATATTCGGGGCCTTATTGAGCAGATAAAGAATCAGAAGAAGGAATATCATTTTGTGGAAGTGATGACTTGCCCGGGCGGATGCATTGGAGGAGGCGGACAGCCTAAGGATAAGGAATATGAGGGAGATGCCCTAAGAGAGAAGCGTATTCAGAGCTTGTATCAGAGAGATGAAGGTATGAAACTGCGATCAAGCCATGAAAATGAGGAGATTAAAGCGCTTTACCGGGAGTTTTACGGAAGGCCTCTGAGCAGTTTGGCGGAGGATATGCTCCATACCTCTTATGGAGATAAGAGCAGGCAGCTGAACGGAGATTTTTCTATAATGTAGTATATAACAAAGCTGGGGCAGTCCTTGTGGATAGCCCCGGTTATCTGCGTGTGTGCCCGGCGGCGTAAGTTCTATCCGAGACAAGTCCGGAATCATTGTTTCATAGAAGATTCAAGGAGGGATGTTTCCCAAAATTATGTGGTGTTGGCAAAAAGAAGAGGCACGGCAGACAAAAGCCGATGGAATTGACGATGAGAAATAAAGTTATCATAAACATGCGTGCGGTTCATCTATGCATTACAGCGCAGGGAAGACGGTAGGTGTATTTATGGCAGGAAACCAAACTTTGGCCGGGGTGGTTCCTGCCATAAATGTTTTCTGGTATTGGAGGTATGATACCACAGGGAGCAATATAAAATAATCTGTTGTGAAATGCATCAGATAACGTTTTATTGTTTCCTTGTTTATAATAAAAAAAGATGATACCAATGGTAGGATTGGTATGTTTTTTTCTATGGGATTACGGCGTGTATTGGACGGTAATTGTGCAGAATGTAGACAAATAATAGAAAAATTTGATAGTATATGGTTAAAGAAACTAGAACAGGCTCTGGAACAGTAGGGAAAGGGGAGAGGAAAATGTCAGAACCTAATATTTTAATGACGAGGATTGATAATCGCTTGGTTCACGGACAGGTAGGGGTGACGTGGACAAAGACGTTAGGCGCAAACCTGATTGTCGTAGCAGATGATGGAGTAGCAGAAGATCCGCTCCAACAGCAGCTCATGCAGGTAACAGCAGAGAGCTCTGGCGTAGGAATACGTTTTTTTTCAATTCAGAAAACAATCGAAGTGATTCACAAAGCGTCCTCAAAACAAAAAATATTTATCGTCTGTAGGACGCCGAAGTCAGTGAGAAGGCTGTTGGAGGGAAATGTGCCAATTCAAGAGGTAAATGTAGGAAACATGCATTTTGAAAAAGGGAAACGTCAGATAAGCAAAAAGGTTTATGTAGATGACAAAGATATGGACGATCTGCTGGCTATTCAAAAGGCGGGAGTTAATATATACATACAGGATGTGCCGGGAGACGTCAAGGAAGCAATTAAAGAATAAGGGGAGAAGAGTATGGAAATTACATTAGTACAAGGATTAGGAATGGCCTGTATGGCCGTTATCGTAGGACTCGATTTCTGGCTGGAAGGGTTCTTTATCTTTAGGCCGATTATTGTAAGTACACTGACCGGATTGATTTTAGGAGATCTTCAGTTGGGGCTTTTAACAGGTGGTATTACAGAGCTGGCATTTGCAGGGCTGACTCCCGCAGGAGGCACACAGCCTCCGAATCCGGTTTTAGCCGGTATTATGACCACTGTAATTGCCTACACAACCAAGACAGAGGCCACAGCCTCTATGGCCCTGGCTCTGCCATTTAGTTTTCTGATGCAGTATGTAATATTGTTCTTCTATTCCAGCTTTTCTTTGTTTATGAAAGGAGCTGACGCGGCAGCGGCAAAGGCCGACGTAAAAGGTCTTGTGAAAATAAATGTGATTTGTTCGGCTATTGTGGCAATTACCTGTGGTATCGTAGTGTTTGCCTGTGCCTATGTTGCCCAGGGAGCAATGAAGGCGTTAGTGGAATCCATGCCAGAATGGCTGACACATGGCTTTGAGGTAGCTGGAGGCATCCTTCCGGCAGTTGGCTTTGGAATGCTCCTCAAGGTAATGCTGAAAGCGGAGTTTGTTCCATACCTGCTGATTGGGTTTGTAATCGCCAGCTTCCTGCAGTTTTCCAATCTGTTACCAATTGCACTGGTGGGAGCTGCGCTGGGAATTTTGGCCTACAACGCAGATAAGGATAAAGCAAGGATCATGAAGCTCATGAAAGCATCAGGCTCAGAGGAGGATGAAGAGGATGGAATCTAAAGGCGGTAAAGTTTTGACCAAAGGGGATATTACGAAATTGGGGTTTATGTCCAGCTTCCTGCAGGCGGGATTTAATTATGAGAGAATGCAGGCCTCTGGATTTACATTGGCCCAGTTGCCGGCTCTAAAAAAGATCTATAAGGAAGATCAAGAGGGGCTGGCGGCAGCGATGACTGATAATTTGGAATTTATTAATACGCATCCAAACCTGGTTGGTTTTTTAATGGGGCTTCTTATATCCCTGGAGGAGGCAAAAGAGAATCGGGCGACAATTAAGGGCCTTAAGGTGGCTCTGTTCGGCCCGCTGGCTGGTATTGGAGATGCAATCTTCTGGTTTACCTTTTTGCCAATTATTGCAGGGATCAGCGCCTCCCTGGCAATGGCAGGTAATGCATTAGGCCCTATCTTGTTCTTTACGTTTTATCTGGCTGTGTTTTTTCTTCGTATTTTTTGGACGCATTTGGGTTATAACCTGGGAACAAAGGCGATCTCTGTTATCAAAGATCAGTCAGAGGTAATCGGAAAGGCAGCCACCGTATTGGGGATTACTGTAATGGGAGGATTAATTGCCTCCTACGTTAAAATCCATGTTATTACAGAGATTGTAGTAAATGAGGCTAAAACGGTTAATATACAAACGGATTTCTTCGATATGATATTTCCAAATCTCCTTTCCATTGGATATGTATTTTTAATGTTCTTCTTCTTAAAGAAAAAAAGAGTAAGTCCGGTTGTACTAATTGTGTTTACATTTATCCTGTCAATTATATTGTCATTCCTTGGGATCTTATAGGAAGGGAACCGCGCAATGAAATTATTTGTCAGCGATCTGGACGGGACGTTGCTGAACGGGGCGTTTCAGATCAGTGATGCCAACAGAGAGGCCATTGAACTGATAAGCAAATATAATATCCAGTTTGTAGTGGCTACAGGCAGAATTTACCATGACGCCGCAATGATCTTCCAGAAGTATGGAGTGTCACCTTATATCATTGCCAGTAATGGAGCATGCATCTTTGATGATAAGGGAAGCCAGATATTCGGGTGCTGTATTCCTTATGCTGAATTAAAGAAAATCATAGCATATCTGGAGAAAATCCAGGTATGCTATGGAGTTGGCAACAGCAGATACTACATAGCTCCGCTTAAATGGGAGCAGATGCTGGATCAGGAAGCAAAGCGGCTAAAGGCGATGGGACAAGGCATTGCAGAAGAAACGCTCCGGTTTGCCAAGATGGAAATGTTGACCCAAAATGGGTTTAAGGTTATGGATATTGTGGACGGGATAAAGAGAGGCCCCATAGACTGCTATAGTATATCAGTTGTTACCTATGATCAGGAAGCGATACAAAAGATTATAAAGTATGTAGAGCAATTTGAAACAATGGCAGTCACTCCTTCGGGCTCTCATACAATGGAAATTATGAGTAAAGAGGGGACAAAAGGAAATGCCCTCAGATACTTGGCAGACCGATTGGATGTAAAGCCTGTGGATATAGCGGCGATTGGAAATAGCTTTAACGATCTTTCCATGCTCCAATATGCAAAGATATCCATTGCCATGGGAAATGCAGAGGATGAAGTAAAAGCCGCCTGCAGGCTGTGTACAACAGACTGCTCTGAAGATGGCTTTGCAGCTGCTGTGACGGATTTAATAAATAAAATAGGTAGGAGGAGATCACTGCTATGATATTAGGATATGAGGAAGAAAAATGGAAGAAGTTGGGAGGTGAATTTACTGCCAGGGAGATAATGCAGCAGCCGGAGGTATGGCTTAAAACCTATGAGCTGGTAAAAGCGCTGGAGCCACAGATTAAGGCGTTTCATACTCAATATATTCAAGAAGGCTCAAGAATCATTTTCGCCGGAGCGGGCTCCTCTGATTATATAGGAACGATTATCAGTCATACGATCGGTAAAAAGCTGAAAGCCCAGGTTATGGCGGTTGCCACAACGGATATTGTATCAAACCCGGAGGATTGTATTGACAGAGATCAAAAAACAGTTCTGGTTTCCTTTGCCCGTTCTGGCAATAGTCCAGAGAGCGTCGGAGCCTTCCGGCTGCTTCAAAAGCATTTGAAGGATATACGGCATGTTGTAATTACCTGCAATAAGGATGGAAACCTGGCTCAAATAGCCCGGAAGGATAAGGACAATTTCGTGCTTGTTTTGCCGGAGGAGACAAATGACATAGGCTTTGCTATGACTAGCTCCTTTTCCAGTATGCTGCTGGCAGCTCTTTTATTTTTTGATATTCGCCATATCGATCAGAATAAAACATATGTAGAAGCTATTTCCAGAGAAGGGAAGCTTATTTTAGATACCAGGTGGAAGCAGGTAAAGGCGCTGCTTACAGAAAATGTTGAAAGAGTCATCTATCTGGGTTCAGGCTGTCTGAGAGGCCTGGCAAAAGAACTGGCGCTAAAAAATATGGAACTGACGAATGGAGCTATACCAGCTATGCATGAATCAATTCTGGGATTTCGTCATGGCCCAAAGACCTTTATGAATAACCACGCGCTGGTTTTAGTTCTCGCTTCAACAGATCCATACGTAAATCAATATGAAAAGGATTTGATTGACGAGATAGTCCGTGACAGCGGAAGCCATAAGCTGGCAGTTTTCAGAGGCAATCAAGCTGATTATCACGAGCCTCAGTGCGTGCAGCTGACAGTAGAAACCGAAGCTGTGCCGGAAGCTTACATGCTTTTTGGGTATCTTCTGTATGGGCAGATTCTGGCTTTATTCAATTCTGTTCGTATGGGGGTGACTCCAGATAACCCCTGTCCAGGAGGAAGTGTGAACCGTGTTGTGAAGGGCGTTATTTTATATGATGAATGTTATACTGCCCGTTAAGGGGGAGCAAGCTATGGTAGGAATGATTATAACGGGGCATGGAAACTTTGCCTCTGGGCTGTTATCAGCGCTGAAGCTGCTTTTGGGGGAGCCGCCCCTTGTATGGGCTGTGGATTTTTCTGAAGACCAAAGTACCGATGAGTTAAAGGAAAATTTGTTAAAGGCTGTGAGCCATTCCGAAGAGTCTATTTTGATTCTGGCAGATATTAAAGGAGGCTCTCCCTATAATCAGTCTGTGCTCATAAAATCCGAACTAAAAGAAAGAAACATAGAGGTAGTGTCTGGAACCAACCTTCCAATGCTGATTTTGGGAGCTTTGGAGCGAAAAGATAAGACCGTAGAAGAAGTAGCAAAGCAGGTGCTTGTTAATGGAAAAGCAGGCATTGACCAGTTTATATTGAAAACGAATTTACAAACAATATCTGATAGGGATGACGGGATATAGAGAGCGAGGGGAGATCAGTATGCCATTATGCACGACAAAGGAAATGCTGCGTAAGGCGCAGTCGGGAGGCTATGCGGTCGGAGCATTTAACGTAGAAAATTTAGAAATGATGCAGGCGGTTATTCTGGCAGCCAGAAGGGCGAAGGCACCGGTTATTTTGCAGACAACGCCATCTACTGTTAGATACGCTTCTCTGGAAAGCTTTTTCGCTATGGCAGAGGCGCAGGCAAGAGAGGAAGAGATTCCCATTGCAATTCATCTGGATCACGGAAACAGCTTTGAACTTGCGATGCAGGCGTTTCGATGTGGATATACCTCCATTATGATTGATGGCTCTCATGAAGCCTTTAATAATAATATTGCGTTGACCAAGGCTGTGGTGGCCGCCTGCAGCGCAGCCGATATACCTGTTGAGGCAGAGCTTGGTATGGTGGGAGGAAAGGAGGATGATCTGGAAGGGGATGGCGGAGGCTATACCGAACCAGATAAGGCTGCCTATTTTATTGAACAGACAAAGGCGGCTTCCCTTGCAGTGGCAATCGGAACTGCCCACGGCGTTTACACCTCAGTTCCAAGGCTGGATTTAAAGCGGCTGGAAGAAATCAAAGCGGCGGTAGACGTGCCGCTGGTTCTTCACGGTGCGTCAGGGCTCTCAGATGGCTCCATTAAGGAAAGCATAAAAAGAGGAATCTGTAAAGTGAATTTTGCAACTGAACTGAGAATCGCATATAGCGATGGAATAAAGAATGCCTTAAAACAGGGGCCTGATGTGTTTGATCCCAAGAAATATAACGAAGAAGGCCGTCGGCGTGTTCAGGATTTAGTGTTAAACCGAATGGAAGTGTTAGGATGCTTAGGAAAGGCATAATTTCATTTTCTAAAGGGAGTCCTTCTAAAACGAAAAGCAGGATTTCCAAGTGGTTTTTATGGCTGCTTGGAAATCCTGCTTTTTGTGCGGATGTTTGTGAAGCTCTGTTTGACGGCAGCCTGTGCTGATTTTAATAGCTATCATTTTTTTGGTTGGGATATGGGTGGGTTTTGGAGGGGGAGGGGGCTATGGATTAGAAGGGGAGTTATTGCGGAAAGCCACTTTAAATATATACTTGTCCCCCCTTACGGTAGACTTTGTGTATTCGATAATTAAATCATCCTCATAGCTGAAACGCTCCAGGAGGATGCAGGGAGTGGAAGAAGAAATTTGCAGGAGCTCCTGCTCCATGCTGTTGGCTAAAACAGGACGGAATGTCTCAGTGGCATATTCCACCTGAAAGTCATACTTATCACGTAAATAAGCGTAGAGAGAGCCCTGCTCCAGCTGAGCTGTGTTAATTTTTATAAAACGGCTCTTAGGGAGATAGGTGGTCTCAATCATGAGTGGATAATCTTTTGCTGAACGAAGACGAACGATTTTGTGAAACACTGAATGGACCGGATAGCGCAGCTTGGCAGCCAGGGATTTGTCCAATGTAATCAATTCATAGCCTACGATGTCATTGCGTATCAGGATATTGCTGTTTTTTAATTCATCGGTAAATGAATAAAATTTAGTCAGAGGCTGTTCAAATATCTGAGGCTTTACGAAGGTGCCATTTCCATGTATGGTAAAAATATATCCCTCTTCTTTTAGCATATTCAGCGCCTGCCGTATGGTAGAGCGGCTTACATGGTATTTGTCACACAGCCATCGCTCTGCCGGAAGGTGGGAATTTTCAGGGTATTCACCTGATTTGATCGAATCTAATATATTCTGATAAACAAGTTTATACAAAGCAGTATCTGACATAATCGTTGTTTCCTTTTCAAAGTTATTAGTCATATTCAATAAAAACATCTGTAAATATTTTATTATACTAGACAATATATTGCAAGATATTTATATTTTTTAAACGATATTTTTTTACAAGATTCTGAAAGCATTTTTCCATGAATCCTTGTGACTTTGATATTAATCTGCTGGGATAAGAAAACGCTGGGTGAAAGTAAGAAAGTTTGGCATGTTGCTTCAAAATTGAGATAAAGTGTGCTATGATGGAGGCATAACCATGGGAGAAGGAGAATTCTTATGAGAAAAACGGGAATATTTGCAGTAATTGTAGGACTGGCTCTGGCAATGACGGCATCGGTATCTTTCCTGTCATTTGCAAAGGAGGAGAGAGATCCGGTAGACACCATTGAGCTTTCCTTTTACTCTGATATCAAGGCCGGTGAGGCCGGGGGGAAAGTTGATGTGACTCTGAACAGCGGGCAGTGTTCTGTCAGCAGCGTTGATATAGTCAATGAAAAGGAATACTGGCTAGGTGGAGATAAGCCAAAGGTGGAGGTTTGGCTGTCGGCAGACAGAGGTTATTATTTTAAAAAATCGGGGAAAAGCGCCTTTCATTTCAGCGAGAACGGGGATAAGGTACACTATGTATCCAGCTCATCTAAAAACGATAAGGAGGAGTTGAAGCTTACCGTAACCTTGGAAAAGCTGGATAAGGAGGATGCTGACTTAAGCGTCAGCGGTCTTGCCTGGGATGAGGATAGAGGCATTGCCAACTGGGATTATCAGGATATAGCCCAGTATTACAGAGTGCGCTTATGCCACCGGAATACGGGAAGCGGTAACGGTGAGGAAGGAATCGGCCCTGTCTACACTGTGAAAGAGAATAGCTTTGATTTTTCCGGGGAAATTTCAAACACAGGCTCCTACTACTTTAAAGTAAAAGCCGTAGATGCCCGGAACAACAGCGGAAGCTGGGATGAATCTCCTTATATGGAGATAGATGAGGAGGATATAATACGCTTCAGCGGCCAGTGGATGCAGGATTCTAAAGGCTGGTGGTTCAGAAACCCAGACGGCAGCTATACAAAGAAGGGCTGGCAGTGTATCCGCTCCAAATGGTATTTCTTTGATGAGGCGGGATATATGAAAACCGGCTGGATTCCATGGGGCGGCAAGCTTTATTACTGTGGGGATAACGGCAGCATGCTGGTTTCTACAATCACTCCTGACGGCTTTGCCGTAGGTGCGGATGGCGCCAGGATCAATTAAAGCTTCCATATAGGTTCAACAGTTACATACATAAATTGTTAAGAAATGGCTATCCTTATATCAGTGGAAAAACTGATACGAGGAGGTCATTTTTTATGTTAAACCATCTGGAAATAGAAAGGGTTGCAGGCAGGGAGATTCTGGATTCACGGGGGAACCCAACAGTAGAGGTGGAAGTATGCCTTGCAAACGGAGCAGCAGGGCGTGCTTCTGTGCCCTCAGGAGCCTCAACGGGCAAATTCGAGGCGGTGGAATTAAGGGACGGAGGGGAGCGTTATAATGGACTTGGAGTTCAGACTGCTGTGGAGCATGTGAATACTATATTAAGCGAGGCGATACTCTTTGAGAGCGCGCTGGATCAGAGGCGTATCGACAAGCTTTTGCTGGAGGCAGACGGAACAGAGAATAAGGGGAAGCTGGGGGCCAACGCCATATTGGGCGTATCTATGGCAGTAGCAAGAGCCGCAGCCAACGGACTTTGCATGCCCCTTTACCGCTATCTGGGAGGAATCCATGCATCACAGCTTCCCATACCTATGATGAATATTTTAAATGGCGGAAAGCATGCGGATAATACGGTGGATCTTCAGGAATTTATGATTATGCCCTGGGGAGCAGGCTCCTTTTGCGAGGGGCTGCATATGTGCGCTCAGGTATACCACACTTTAAAGAAATTACTGAAAGAGGGCGGCTACAGCACAGGAGTTGGAGATGAGGGAGGATTTGCCCCTGATCTTAAGAATTCGGAGGAAGTACTGGCTTTTTTGGTTAAGTCCATGGAGAAAACGGGTCTAAAGCCGGGTACTGACATGAAAATTGCCATTGACGCGGCCTCCAGCGAGCTTTATGACGAGAGAGCCGGCCTGTATCTGTTTCCTGGAGAAAGCAGGATGGCAGGAAGGGAAGTGCGCCGCAGCGCTGAGGAGATGGTGGAATATTATCGAAGCCTGGTGGAGAAGTTCCCTATCTGCTCCATTGAGGACGGACTCCAGGAGGAAGACTGGGAGGGATGGAAAATGCTTACGGATCAACTGGGAGACCGTATACAGTTAGTGGGGGACGATCTCTTTGTAACGAATACCAAGCGTCTCTCAAAAGGAATTGAACTGAGGGCAGGCAATGCCATCCTGGTAAAGGTAAACCAGATTGGCACTCTGACAGAAAGCTTTGAGGCCATTGAAATGGCAAAGAGGGCCGGATTTGGAACCATTATTTCTCACAGATCCGGAGAGACGGAGGATTCCATCATTGCAGATATTGCAGTGGCAGTAAACGCAGGACAAATTAAGACAGGAGCGCCCTGCCGCTCCGACCGGGTAGCCAAGTACAATCAGCTGCTGCGGATTGAGGAGAACCTGCAAAGCTGCAAATGACAGCTTGAAAAGCACCTGGCGGATCAGCCGGTATTGACGACCGGGGTGAAAATCGCATCAAAACCAGTTGTATTTTTGGACAAAGTATGCTAAAATAGCTTTGCTTGACTATAAGAATGTAAAGAGGTGGGAAGAAATGTCAGTGGTACAGGTGATCTTATCAATTATATATGTAATTCTTGGTGTTGCGATATCAGCAGTGATTCTGATGCAGGAGGGAAAGTCGAACGGACTTGGAAGCGCCATCGGCGGTATTTCCGGCGACAGCTATTGGAGTAAGAACAGAGGACGCTCAATGGAAGGGACTCTGGAGCATTTTACCAGATATGGGGCTATTGTATTTATGATAATTACCATTATCCTGAATGTTTTACTGAAAGCTCAGGGATAATAAGAGAAAAGATGTTAAGTGACCAAAACACCCTTGTATACATATAAGGGTGTTTTATTACTTTATATGGCAAAGGGGCCAGAAAAGAGGCAATATGGAAAAGGAAGCGCTGGAGCAGAGAAAGCAGATGCTGACAGAACTGATGCGGGATAAGGCTTATGTACCTATGAAGGCCAAAGAATTGGCAATGCTTCTGAACATTCCCAAGACACAGAGAGGAGAGCTGATGGAAGTGCTGAACGCTCTGGTGGCGGAGGGAAAGATAGGAGTTTCAAAAAAAGGAAAGTACGGAAAGGCAGAGGCATTTTCTGTTAATGGTATTTTTTCCGGCCATCCCGGGGGATACGGCTTTGTAACTGTGGACGGGATAGAAGAGGATGTATTTATACCGGAGGAAAAAACCGGCTCCGCTCTCCATGGAGATCGTGTGCAGATTGTCATTGAGTCTGCGGGAAGGGCCGGTGATGGCAAAAATGGTATGGGCGGGCGCAGAGCGGAGGGCTTTGTCCTCCGGGTGCTTGAGCGAGCTAATAAGGAGATTGTAGGCTATTATCAGAAGAACAAGAATTTTGGGTTTGTACTTCCTGACAACCAAAAGATTTCTAAGGATATTTTTATTGCTCAGGGCTGTGATATGGGAGCTGTCACAGGACACAAGGTAGTTGTCAAGATGATCGATTTCGGCGGCGGCAAGCGGAAGCCGGAGGGCCGGATAAAAGAGATTCTGGGCCATGTTAACGATCCTGGGACGGATATTCTTTCCATTGTCCGGGCTTATGGTCTTCCTGAGGAATTTCCCCGGGAGGTGATGGATGAGCTTGAGGGGATTCCCGGAGAGCTGGAGCTTGACAGGAAGGCCGTTTTAGCAGGGGCTGCGATCCGTTGGGATGTTTCATATACCCTGGAGGATCTGGCTTCCTGCCCTGACTGGGCCGGAGAGCTGGCGGGCCGCCTGGATTTAAGGAGTCTTCCTACTGTGACAATCGATGGTGAGGACGCCAAAGATCTGGACGATGCAGTAACAATCTGTAAAAATAACAAGGGAAGCTACACCTTGGGGGTTCACATTGCAGATGTAACACATTATGTCCGGGAGGGAAGTTACCTGGATCGAGAGGCATTACGCAGAAGCACCAGCGTATATCTGGTGGATCGGGTGATTCCCATGCTGCCTCACAAGCTGTCAAACGGCATCTGCTCTCTGAACGCAGGGACAGACCGTCTGTCTTTGAGCTGCATCATGGAGGTGGACAGTCAGGGAAATGTGCTGGATCACCGAATCGCTGAGACTGTGATCCGCGTAGACCGCCGTATGACCTATACTGCGGTAAACGAAATTGTCACAGACCGAAACGAGGCTGTTATGGCAGAGTATAAGGATTTTGTGGCAATGTTTGATCAGATGAAGGAGCTATCGGATAGGATCAGGGAGAAGCGCAGAAAGCGGGGAGCCATTGATTTTGATTTCCCGGAGAGCAGGATCATTCTGGATGGGCAGGGAAAGCCATTGGAAATCAAGCCCTACCAGCGGAATGCAGCCACCAGGATGATTGAGGACTTTATGCTTCTTGCTAATGAGACGGTGGCTGAGGACTGCTTCTGGCAATCCCTGCCCTTTCTGTACCGGAGCCACGACAACCCGAATCCGGAGAAAATGAAGCAGCTTGCCACCTTTATTAATAATTTTGGCTATTTTATAAAAATGCAGCAGGGGGAGATTCATCCCAAGGAACTGCAAAAGCTTTTGGATAAAATCGAGGGAAGTCCGGAGGAGGCTCTATTGTCCAGGCTAATCCTGCGTTCCATGAAGCAGGCTAAGTATACTACCCTGTGCTACGGGCATTTCGGTCTGGCAACCAGGTATTATACGCATTTTACTTCTCCTATCAGGCGGTATCCTGATTTGCAGATACATCGGATTATAAAGGAGAGTCTTCGTGGAGGGCTGGGAGAGAAGCGGAGGGCCCATTACGAAGGGATACTGCCTCAGATAGCTGTTCAGACCTCAGCTATGGAGCGGCGAGCAGAGGAGGCACAGCGGGAGACAGACAAGCTCAAAAAATGCGAATACATGTCCCGGTTTATCGGACAGTCCTTTGAAGGGGTTATATGCGGCGTTGCCAACTGGGGATTTTATGTGGAACTTCCCAATACAGTAGAGGGCTTGGTGAGAATGGCGGAGCTGAGAGACGACTACTATTTATTTGATGAGCAGCATTATGAGCTGGTAGGTGAGCGGACAAAAAGGAGCTATAAGCTGGGTCAGCCTGTGCGGGTGCAGGTGGCAGGAACGGACAAGCTGACACGCACGGTAGACTTTATTCTGGCGAGAGACTGGGATGAGAACTAAAAAAGAGGAGTAAAGCCATGGGAAGGGAACGTATTAAATTAATAGCTAACAACAAAAAGGCATTTCATGACTATTTTATTGATGAGAAGTATGAGGCAGGGATTGAGCTTTTCGGTACGGAGGTCAAGTCTATCCGTATGGGAAAATGCAGTATTAAAGAAGCATTTATAAGGATTGAAAAAGGGGAGGTGTATATTACAGGCATGCATATCAGCCCCTATGAGAAGGGAAATATTTTCAATAAGGATCCGCTGCGCTGTAGAAAGCTCCTGCTTCATAAAAATGAGATATTAAAGCTGAAAGGGAAGATTGCGGAAAAGGGATTTACACTTGTGCCCCTCCAGGTATATTTTAAAGGGAGCCTGGTGAAGGTGGAGATTGGGCTGGCCCGTGGAAAAAAGCTATATGACAAGAGAGCTGATATAGCAAAGAGGGATCAGAGGCGTGAGCTGGAGAAGGACTTCAAGGTGAGGAATCTCTATTAAAGGCTCATACCTGGATATAAGAAGTTCTCTGTTACAGAAGAGTTGAGATATAAAAAATCCGTATGCCGTTTGATACGGTACACGGATTTTTTATATGACCTGACCGGGAATCGAACCCGGGTTTACGCCGTGAGAGGGCGTCGTCTTAGCCGCTTGACCATCAGGCCCTTTGACTACAGCTTTTCATATCAGCTATAGCCTGTTTATAATACCATAAGGTGAAACATTTGTAAAGAGTTTTAAAAAAAATATATAGATTAATTTTATGGAATAAAAGAATTGTTTGCAAAACTGGAATTTTTTCAGTAGTTTTTGATCAAGCAAAATGACCAGTCGGGGGGACTGGTCATTTTAGGAGAAGGTATTTCGTTTCTTATGGGTGTAGCAAAAACTATATAATGTATTGGGGGGGTTACATTAAATATAATAGCACAGGGCAAAGAAAAAGTCTGCACAAAGATTAAAAAATAAAAAAATACATCTTATATATTTTCACGATTGATTTTGCTGCTTGAGCAAGGAAGCTCAGGCAAATGTTACGTTAATATTGGCGAAAAGACCTGCGAAACTGAACTGAGGGCTGGCATCTGTGCAGAGATTGAGCCATCTGGGGCTCCTGGTTACTTTGAGGCATCTGAAGAGAATCTGACATCTGGGATGTCTGGGGTTCCTGGTTACCTTGAGGCATCTGAAGAGAATCTGACATCTGGGATGTCTGGGGCTCCTGGAAGTTGTGAGGTGTCTGAAAGGAATTTGGCATCTGGGATGTCTGGGGCTCCTGGAAGTTCTGAGGCATCTGAAAGGAATTTGGCATCTGAGTTGACCAGGAAGCAGCATGACACATAATAATGATTCTGGTAGGGGAGGTTTGGGCAGGGATGCTTCTGGTAGTATTGGTGTAGTACACCATCAGATAATGCTCTCCAAGAGGACAGGGATAGGACTGGCCATTTTGGGTGGATATAAAGGTAGATGGAAAAATATTGAGCTTTAGAGTGTTATCAGAGGAAGTGAGAGTCTCATCAAAATACTTTAAGGTGACATCCTCCTCCGCACGTAAGGTAGTAACTAAAAGGGCCCGGTACTGAGGCGGGTAGATAAGGGGAACGGGAGCCATGGAGTCGAAGAAAGCCGCGATTCTCATTCCAGGAAGAAGCGGCATGGAATCCACTACCATAGTATCGGGTGACATAGTAAGATGGATCTCCTGTTCCTCTGTACTGATGGCCACGAGCTGGCTACAGCAGTCATTGTTAAAGGGAGAAATGCTGGTAATAATACCGGTTACAGAAATAAGCTGTTCGTAATTCATAGGAAAAAAGTCCTTTTTAATAATATTATATGCTGTGTGAATGGAAAAAGGAAGCAATAAAGAAAGAAAAACACTGGAGAGAAAAATGATAAATAGGAGGAAGCCGGCGGAAACTGCTTCCCACCGGCCGATTATTATGAAAAAAAGTATTATTAGCATTAGCTCTTTACATGTATAAGTATATACACTAAATATGAGAAGATTTTTATGAGACTGTAACAGATTTATGAACAGTCTGTGATAAGTTTGTGAATACTCCCTTGCCACTGGCTCAGGCAGAAGATTCAAGGACAGGCCAGAAGGCATTCGTACATCCGCCAGATAGCGCTTTCGTGTCAGCGTGGGGACAATCCTGGAGACTCAGCATATGATAATATATTATAATAAGGAAAGGAGAATATAGATATGAAGGTATGTTTGGATGCAGGCCATTATGGAAGCTACAACAGGAGCCCGGCTGATCAAAACTATTATGAATCGGTCATGGTATGGAAGCTTCATTTATTGGTAAAAAAGTATTTGGAGAAATATGGTATAAATGTGATATTAACAAGAGAACACAGGGACACGGACAAAAGCCTTTATGACAGAGGCGCCGCCTCGATTGGCTGCGATCTTTTTATCTCAGAGCACTCCAATGCAGCAGGGGAAGCAGTGAATAATTCCATAGATTATCCTGCGGCTTACTGTGCCATTAACGGCAAAGCCGACGGAATTGGAATGGCGCTGGCCCAGGCGGTGGAAAAAACCATTGGAACAAAACAGACTGCCAGAATCGAGCATAGGAGAGGTCAGAAGGGAGACTATTATGGGGTGCTTCGGGGCGCCACAGCGGTGGGGACGCCGGGGCTAATTTTGGAAAATTCCTTTCACACCAATTCCGTAATCACAAAGTGGCTTCTGGATGAAGCAAATTTAGAGAAGCTCGCCAGAGCCCAGGCAGACGCGATTGTTCTTTACTATAATATCAAGTCGATAAAACAATCTGGCTGGGTGGAGGAGAATGGAGGCTGGCGTTTTTATTTGGGAAATACAGGACTTTATGTGACAAATGACTGGTACAAGGATGGTGAAGATTGGTACTGGTTTGATGGAGACGGCATGATGGTGTGTGATAACTGGAAAACCGGAGCCGATGGAACATGGTACTATCTCCAAAGCAATGGAGCAATGGCTAAGGATGCGTGGGTTATATGGAAGGATAAGCTATATAGAGTAAAGGAGGACGGCAGCATGTTTGAAGGCTGCGTTTGCCTTGAGACAGATGAAAAGGGGGCCTTTCGGCCCGTAGGAATAGGCTAATCCCCCTAAACAGTAAATTTATCAGGATGAAGGTGAAAAATTCAGACCGGATTGTAAGAGAGTATCAGTAAGTGCAAAATGTACGAAAATCCGAACGAACGAGTGAAAATGCTGTATACCTGTCATAATGGTTGCATAAAGGTGTGTTCAAATATGGCTTGCGCACAGTGCAGGTAAGTTCCGCCATATGCCAGACGTGATTACAAAATGAAGAAAGTACGTATTTACGTTGTTTCCCGCAAATACGCACTTCCTAAAAGTGGAGCTGAGGGGAATCGAACCCCTGTCCGAAAACCAATTCCCTGTTCTTCTACTATCATAGTCCCTTATTTGACATTCCCTCCGCCATCAGAGAAAGGACACCCGGATGGTTTTAGTAGCTTCATCATACGCCCGTATGCTCAAAGCTTTGCACACGTCGTTTCTCACATAGTCGATGCCAGGGTCTTAAAGTGTGAGTGCTCTAAGTCTGACAGCTGCCATTAGGCAGCGTATGCTAATTCGTCGTTAGCGTTTAATTTTAATTGTGCCATTTAACCCATCGCATGGGGATAGCTTCACCAGCTGCATGACCCCCGTCGAAACCAGTACAACCCCTGAAAATCTAGTGTATTGTGCTTGGCATGCTAACGAATATCTGAGCCTTTTACATCTTAACAATTTCTGTTTAAAATGTCAAGGGAGCAAAGATAACAAATTTGTAGAAACTTTGTTAATAAAAACCATCAGAAACTTAAGAAAAAAGAAATACCATTGACCTTCATTTCCTGGTAATATAAGGATAGCAGAAGTATACTACAGGTTTTAAGGAGAGGAGATCTTATGAAACGATTGATGCAAGGAATTGTATGCGCGGCAGGTCTGACGGCAGCCTTTTCTGTGACAGTGGCAGGGATCAGCGGCTGTAGCAATGGAGCGGCACAGCTGCCGGATACGTTGAAGGTACAAAATGTGGATGCTGCCGGAAACGTTATTACGGTGACTGGTAAGGAAGTGGTAAAGGTGGTGCCGGATATGGCGCAGATTGAATATTCCATTTTCAGTCAGGAGGCCACGGCAGAGGCCTGCCAGGCCAGAAATTCAGAGGATTTGAATAAGGCTGTAACGATCCTTAAGGGGCTGGGGGTGGATGAGAAGTCCATACAGACCTCATCTTATGGCTTAAACCCAATCCATGATTGGAATTCACCTACTCAGGAGATAACAGGATATGAGATGAATACCAGCCTGATTGTATCTGATATCCCCATTGATCAGGTAGGAGCCATTATGTCCCAGTCTGTTGCTGCGGGAGTGAACCGTATTGATTCTGTTAGCTACTTCGCTAGTAACTACGACGCGAGCTATCAGGAGGCGCTTAAGGGAGCCATGGATATGGCACAGAGAAAAGCGGAGGCTTTGGCAGAGGCCGGCGGCAAGACCATAGCAGGCGTTGCACGTGTGGAGGAAGCAGGATATAATCCAAATACAAGATATTTTTCCTATAACACGGCAGGAGGGATGATGGCTGCTGAGGAGGAGACGTCAGTAGCTGCTGATATGGCGGTAATGCCTGGCCAGGTCAGGGTCGAGGCGCAGGTTATAGTAGATTATGAACTGAACTAACGCTCATATGCCAAAGAAAAATGCAGAAATAGTGCAAAGGGCCTTTAAAGGGCCTGTATATCCTGGTCAGAGGAGTTAAGGCATATTAAGGAAAGCTCTTATGGAACGCTGTTTGCGTGCTGCTTAGCCTTTGTCCTCTGATTTGCGGCTGTTTATGTCAATGTAGCTGTACAAGGTAAATTTGGAGATTCCGAAATATTTAGAAACCTTATCCCCTGACTTTGTAATAAGGAAAGCCCCGGCATCGTTTAAAAACTGGATAGCAGTTACCTTCTCTTCTTTATTCATCAGTGCGGCAGGCTTGCCTATCATATCCACTGATTGTTCGATCAGCATATCCAGCAGGTCGTTGACGTTGCGGACGACTGGCTCTGGCTGCTGCTTGCCTTCTGTCTGAGGCTCGGTATCAATCAGGGCCTTGATGGAGCGGTCCACGGTTATCAGTCCGGTGATGTCGTAATTGATGGAAAGCAGATAATCCACAGCATCACCTTCCTTGCTGCGAATATAGAAGGTGCTGGATTTAAGAATCTTGCCATTGCCGGTACGAGTGAGACAGCCAAGATGATCCTTCAAAGCAGCCGGATCTCTACGGAGTGTGTCCAGAATTACCTTGGAAGGGCCGTCGCCTTCCCTTCTGTTTGTCACATGACCGTTGTTGATATGTACGATGGAATGTTCCAGATCATGCCGCTTCAGGTCATGAATGACGATTTCACAGTCAGGTCCGAACTGCTTTGCAAGGCCGTCTGCAAGCTGCGTCAACAGGTCTAATATATAGGTCATAGCTTTTCTCTTCCTTTCCCGGATGCTCCAAATGTATGACAGCTTAGCTGTGACCCACGCGGGTCTAACCATGGGCATCCCCTCCTGAAAAATGAATTGGCGTGGCTTTTGATTTACTGAGCTAAAATGCAATACATAGTATATTTTATATAATAAGTATTTTGCAGATTTGAAAAATATTGTTTATGGTTCCATAATAGCATAAAAAAAATAGATTGCAAGGGGGGATTACAAAAAAAATTTGTATATCTAAAAATTTTTGAATTTTACTTGCAAATGACAGTCCCAGGTGTTAGTATAAGGGAGCCGGCTCTATCTAAATTAAAAAAATGGATGAAACAAGATACTCAGGACAACGCTGGAACGTCAGGTGCATTTCCTTTGACAGAAGGCAAATATACATAAAAACCGTAATAGGCGACCAGAATTTAAAAAAGGGCATGCCATAAGAGATTTGTTTATGGCAGTGAAAGAATCAGCAATATGGAATTGTAGCTAGTCTGAAAAAAGGAGAAGGAAGGGATGGGGACAATGGCAACGCGGATGGACAGAAGAGGAGCTGGAGTCCAGGGGAGCGAAGATCCTTACTTATGGGCCTGCTTGAATCACTATGGGCTGGTGGAAGAACTGAGAGCGGGAACTGTTACCTATATGTATGAAAGCATGGAGCGCGTCACAGGAGCCAGTTTACTGGTAAAGCCTTAAGGAGAGAAGGGAATTGCTGCATTATGGAAAGGAAAAATCAGTTGATTATAGTCAGAGGCGGAGGAGAGATTGCCACTGGAATCATACACAAGCTGCACCGGTGCGGCTATCCGGTTTTGGCGCTGGAGAGTGGTTTTCCATCTGCTATCCGCCGTTTTGTGGCATTTTCCGAAGCAATCTATGAAGGGAGCTGGGAGGTGGAGGAGGTCAGAGCGGTGAAGGTATCCTGTTATGAGGAGGCCTGCGCTGTGTTGGAGGAAGGAGATATTCCGGTTATGATTGACGAGACCTGTAATGTTCTTAAGAAGAAGCGGCCCTGGGCCCTGGTAGATGGAATTCTTGCTAAGAGAAACGTGGGTACTACAAGAGAGATGGCAGATAAGATCATCGGTCTGGGGCCTGGGTTTACGGCGGGGAAGGATGTGGATCTGGTAATTGAAACCATGAGAGGCCACAACCTGGGGCGGATTATCGGGCATGGCTCAGCGCTGCCGGACACAGGGGTTCCGGGAAAGCATGAGGGGATTGGAACAGAGCGGGTGATTCATTCCCCAGCCAGAGGTATTTTCCTGGGGAAAGCAGGGATAGGAGACCGGGTGGTTAAGGGCCAGATGATCGGTACGGTGGTTACAGGGCAGGGAGAGGTGGCTGTGGAAGCGTCCGTTACCGGCCTCTTAAGAGGGATAATAAAGGATGGCTTTCCTGTGGAAAAGGGGCTTAAGATTGCGGATATTGATCCAAGGGAAAGGGAATATGAGAGCTGCTTCACCATATCGGATAAGGCCAGATGTATTGCGGGGGCTGTTCTGGAGGGATTGCTGATGCTGGAGAGAAAGCAGGGGTATTAAAGAAATAAAAAGTCTGTTAAGCATCAGGATAGAAACGCCTGGATACTTGTGGTTCAGCCTTTCTTCCTTCAAACGTCTGGAGGATGGAGAGCAGGCGGCAAGGGTACGGTGGGAATTGAATCATGCTTATAGATAAAAAAGCTGCATATTGAAAATAAAAAGCGGACCAGAACCCTAGGGGCACAAGTCCGCGGTGGATGTCTGAAAAGCATCTGAGAAAATCCTGGCTGCTGTACAAAAGCGCTTCGATGGTTCAGCCTGTCAGTTTGCGGCACAGACAGAACATTTTTGCGCAAGAATTTCTGTAAGAGCTGTACCGCTGCTGGTATGGCAGCGTACAATTTCTGTGCTGCTCTCATCGACTTCATCCAATGCGCAGCGAATCATTTTGTGAGATACGGTGTTGGTGAACAGTACCAGTAAATCCGGCCTGCCAATCTGCTTATCCAGGCTAGCGCTCATCTGTGTGAATATTTTTGCTTTGCATTTATAGCTTTTGCATATTTTTTTATACTGGCTTACCATGCGATCGTGACCGCCAATGATAACAACACTCATATTGTGCCTCCTTATAGACGTTTGGGTGATAGGGGTTAGTTCTTACTAACTTGTAAAACTATCATACAAGAATCGGATGGAATTGTCCATAGCTTTAAATGAGAATATTTATCATAACAACCAAGGCTGTCGGAGAGAGAATGCTGCAAACCAAGGCTTTAAGAAAATGCCGCACAAAAAACGCGGTTCCGATGGCTATAAAAGGGCATTGGAACCGTGTTTTTGTTTTAGAGAGACTGATTTTCGTTTCATTTGCTATTGTATTTCTATTTTTAAACAGCTCCTTCATTTACCGATATTGTCACGATAGAATGAAATGCTTTTATTGGCGGAGGCTGAATTCTTCTGTGGTCATCCGTATGCGGCTTGGAATCGTTCCTTCCTCTAAATGAGAAGTGAGAAATTCTGCCTGAAGCTGCCCTCGGACATAAAAAATATCCACGCTTACCCACTCGTTGTCTATGAATACTTCGATACAGTCTCCTGCCTGCAACAGGAAATCATCAATATAAATATGACCGTCCTCTGTATGGAGGTAGCCGGTTTGCACGATAGGCTTGTTCAGATAGTCGATACTTTCCGCGATATATTCTAGATCGCTTTTTATAAAAGTAATATTGGAATATAGAAATCGTTCGTCTTTTGTGTATGTAAGTTCCTGGAGCTTAAGTATCTCTTCTTCAATTTCTTTTTTGAAGAAGGTTAATTCAGTCAGTGCTTTTTGTACTTCCATTTTTTCTCCTCTCTGAAATTGTTTTCTATCCTTTGTTCATCAAGATAATGATAGAATAAGTTTAAACCAGATTGTATACAAAAAGCAATAAAAACAATTCGACATGTGACGACAAAAAGAGACGATTTCCTGTGCGTTCCTTTCTTGAAACCCACACTGTTCTATGATAAAATGATAATTAGTCTGCGGACTTCTGGCATAGAGCCCAGGAAAGATTACATAAAGCGTTCAAATGACAGACGCTGAATGGTTACAATAAAAAGGAGGATGGGCTATGATTAGTCAACTGATTGAGAAAATAAAGAGTACCAACGCCCCTGTCTGCGTAGGTTTAGATCCTATGCTGTCCTACATACCAGAACATGTATTGCTAAAATCCTATGATTCTTTTGGCGAGACGCTGGAAGGGGCGGCGGATGCGATCTGGCAATTTAATAAGGAAATCATTGATAGTATCTGGGATTTAATTCCGGCTGTTAAGCCGCAGATTGCCATGTATGAACAGTTTGGAATTGAGGGGCTAACTGTATATAAGAAAACGATTCAGTACTGCCGCCGCAAGGGGCTGATTGTAATCGGCGATGCAAAAAGAGGGGATATAGGCTCCACATCCGCTGCCTATGCTGCAGGCCATCTGGGGCAGGTGCAGGTGGGAAGCAAAGCCTGCAGAGGCTTTGATGTGGATATGCTTACAGTAAATCCATACATGGGAACTGACGGTGTAAAGCCCTTTGTGGATGTGTGCGACGCCGAGGATAAAGGCCTTTTCGTTCTGGTTAAAACCTCCAATCCCTCCAGCGGGGAGTTTCAGGATCGCCTGATTGACGGAAGGCCGCTTTATGAATGGGTAGCTGATAAGGTAGTGGAGTGGGGAGCTCAGTCTATGGACGGAGCCTACAGCAATGTGGGAGCAGTCGTGGGAGCTACCTATCCTGAGATGAGTAAAATTCTGAGGAAGCAGATGCCTGACACTTACTTTCTGGTTCCAGGCTACGGAGCGCAGGGCGGCACTGCTGAGGATTTGAAATACTGCTTTAATCAAGACGGACTGGGAGCCATTGTCAATTCCTCCAGAGGCATTATTGCGGCATATAAGCAGGAAAAATATAAGAGCTTTGGTCCTGAGAATTTTGGACAGGCGTCCAGGCAGGCAGTGCTGGATATGGTTGCGGATATCAATAACGTACTATAATGGCTCCGGTAACGCCCTTCCTGAGCTGCAAAATACAAAGATGGAGAAATAACGATGGCAAAGGTGAAAATGACAGCAGAAATTACAGAACATAGCCAGTTGACGGCCGGTATCTTTGATATGAAGGTAAGGGCGCCTCAGATAGCAGACCAGGCTGTTCCTGGACAGTTTGTGTCCCTGTACTCACAAGACGGGGCAAAGCTGCTTCCAAGGCCAATTAGCCTCTGCGGCATCCATAGGGAGAAGGGGGAGCTGCGCCTTGTGTACCGTGTTGCAGGAGCAGGTACGAGAGAGTTTTCCAGGCTTCACATAGGGGATAGGATTGAAGTGCTGGGGCCCTTGGGCAACGGCTTTCCAGTAAAGCAGGCAAGGAAGGCTTTACTAATCGGCGGAGGAATCGGTATTCCGCCTATGCTGGAGTTGGCAAGGGCTCTTTCATGGGCAAATGGGGGTGGCTCCGATTCCAATAAGAGAGGCATGGTTCAGATCATTTTGGGCTACCGGGACAGACAGATGTTTTTAAAGGATGAATTTGAACCCTTCGGACCAGTCTACGTGGCGACGGAGGATGGAAGCGTGGGAACCAGAGGGAATGTGCTGGATGTAATCCGTCAACAGGGCCTGGAGGGGGAAATCCTCTATGCCTGCGGACCGACCCCCATGCTGCGTGCCTTGAAGGCCTATGGGACTGAACGGAGCATCGAATGCTGGCTCTCTCTGGAGGAGAAGATGGCCTGCGGCATAGGGGCCTGTCTGGCCTGCGTATGCCAGTCTAAAAGTATTGACCCCCATTCTCAGGTAAACAACAAGCGCGTCTGCAAGGATGGCCCTGTATTTCTGGCAGATGAGATTGAACTTTAAGGGAGGCGCCGTCTATGAATATGAGTGTAAAGATTGCAGGTGTGGAATTTAAAAATCCTGTAATGGAGGCTTCCGGTACCTTTGGTTCCGGCGCGGAATATAGCGAGTTTGTGGATTTAAACAGTCTGGGGGCAGTGGTTACAAAGGGTGTGGCAAGCATGCCCTGGGAAGGAAACCCAACTCCCAGAATTGCGGAAACCCATGGGGGTATGCTTAACGCCATCGGTCTCCAGAACCCTGGCGTTGAGGTATTTGCAAAGAGGGATATTCCCTTTTTAAAGCAGTATGATACCAGGATTGTGGTAAATGTCTGCGGCAAGACTACAGAAGAGTATATTCAGGTGGTGGAACGCCTGGGCGACGAGCCGGTAGATCTGCTGGAAATTAACATTTCCTGCCCGAACGTAAAGGAAGGCGGCATTGCCTTCGGCCAGGAACCAAGGGCAGTGGAGGAAATTACAAAAGCTGTGAAATCCCATGCCAGACAGCCCATTATCATGAAGCTGAGCCCGAATGTCACAGACATCACAGCAATGGCAAAGGCAGCCGAGGCAGGAGGAGCGGACGCCATTTCCCTGATTAACACCTTGACCGGCATGAAGATTGATATTCATAAGCGGGCCTTTGCTCTGGCTAACAAGACCGGCGGCCTTTCAGGCCCTGCTATTAAGCCGGTGGCAGTCCGTATGGTTTATCAGGCAGCCCAGGCTGTAAAGGTTCCCATAATAGGAATGGGAGGAATCCAGAACGGGGATGACGCTTTGGAGTTTATACTGGCAGGAGCTACCGCTGTGGCGATCGGAACCGCAAATTTTTACAATCCCTACGCAACGGCAGAGACCGTAAAAGAAATTGCAGCCTACATGGAAGACTATGGAATTGAGGACATCAGCCAGCTAATCGGAGCGGTAAAATAAGCGGTATATAGTAAGGTGTGCAAAAGGCTGCAAGCCTTAAGCCGCCGCCGAAATATGGCTGCTTTGGCGAACCCAATGGGAAAATCCGGCCAGCTTATTGGGAAAACCATAAACTTATGCCAGACCTTAGATGAAAAGGATAAAACAGGAAAGGGAGGATACAATATATGGAGAGCTATAAACAGGAATTTATTGAATTTACAATAACGAGTGTCTGAAACTTATTATAAGTCGTTAAATCCTTGTATTTACTAGTGTTTCTCCATATCGTAAAATTTACTGATTATCGCAATTTATCATAAAATGGCGTAGTAATTGGTGTAGTAAATCGGAGAGAATTATTAAATTGAATGATTGAGAACAGACAGGGGATTGCTATTGAACAAGGCAATCTCCTGTTGCTGTCTATTTGTCAAAGAAGAAAAATATTCAAGATAAGGGATAGACAAACGAGAAAAAGCGGATTATAATATTTTGTGTAAAAAAGTTCTCAAAAAAGGAGAAAACGCTTAAATGAATAAAGTGAGAGAAATTCGTAAAGAAAGAGGATTGTCACAAGAGACGCTTGCGCGATATACAGAAATTAGCCGCAAATATCTTTCTATGATAGAGCGTCAGAACGCTACGCCGTCTATATCTATCGCAATGAGGATTGGCGGAGCATTGGGAGTGTCCGTCGATAAGATTTTTTTGGATTTATCTTCGGTAGAAACGGCGGCATACCCGAAACCAATACGCTACATAGATTTATTTTGCGGTATAGGTGGTTTTAGATACGCCTCTCAATATGCGTTTGATAAATTGGGCTTAGAGGAGAAATGTGTTTTTAGTAGCGATATAGATAAATATGCTCAGGAAAGCTACGAAGAGAATTTCGGAGAGAGACCGGCGGGAGATATTACAAAAATTGAAGCGTCTGAAATTCCTGATTTTGATATTCTGTTCGGCGGATTTCCGTGTCAGGCGTTTTCGATTTGCGGTTTACAAAAGGGATTTGCCGACAATACCAGAGGGACGCTTTTCTTTGATATAGCGAGAATTATAAAAGAAAAACAGCCGCAGGCGTTTGTTCTTGAAAACGTCAAAAATCTGGCGAGTCATGATAACGGAAAGACGCTGAAGACCATTTTGGAAGTTTTAAGAGACGAGCTTGGCTATCATGTGGATTATAAATTGCTGAACGCTCTTGATTTTGGATTGCCGCAGAAAAGAGAACGAATTATTATCATAGGCTCTAAAAAGCCTTTTGTGATGGATTGGGAATTTGACGTAGAGAAGAAGAAAACGTTGGGCGATATTCTTGAAAAAGACGTAGATAAAAAGCATTATGCGTCCCCTGAAATAGTTGCAAAAAGGAAAGCAAAGCACACGGCGTCTGTTTACCCGTCTATTTGGCATGAAAATAAGTCGGGAAATATATCTTCTTATCCGTATAGCTGCGCTTTAAGAGCAGGGGCAAGTTATAACTATCTTTTAGTAAACGGCGAAAGACGATTAACGCCGAGAGAAATGCTACGTTTGCAAGGATTTCCCGATAGTTTTAAAATGGTTGTGTCCGATACGCAGACTAGAAAGCAGGCGGGGAACGCAATCCCAGTCGATATGGTAGCGGAAGTTATTGAAAGATTTTTACCATTGGCGTTCTGATTGGCATACAAAAGCATAGAATTTTGGCGAAAATTGTGGTAGACTATATCATGTATAAGTCTATGTACGGAGGGATACCATGAGAGAGCCAAGATTAAGAACTGTAAATAAAGCCGTTGCGCCGTTTGATTTAAATAAATTTCCGTCAAAGTTTATTGATACGTTAGCAAAAGAAATTGTGTATATGCTTGCTACAAAATCGTCAATGTCATTAGAAGGTAGCGAGTGGGAGCAGATTTTTGCGGAGTGTGTCGGAGCAGAATGGAAGCCGTCTAACGTGGGATTGGACGATGTTGTTTTAGATAATTGTTGTTGGGGCGCAAAAACTGTTTTCGGTTCGACTAATATTGAAAAGCAACAGACAGTGAGACTGATTTCAGGACGTAATTCTCCTACATACAGTTATGGAGTAGACAGCATTACAAGCGAAAATCCTGATGAAATCGGTAGACTGGTTCTTGACATATGGAATGAACGTGTTTCAGCGGTAAGACAGATATATAAGATTGTACGCACTGTTGTTTTGGTAAAGTCAAAAGATTATAAGGATTTTTTGGTATTTGAATTTGATACGATAAGATATGACCCTGAGTTATATCGTTTTGAGTGGAATGCGAGAATGAACTTAGAGGGGTATGAGGAATCAAGCGGAAAACATAAATTCACATGGCAACCTAGCGGCAGTCAGTTTACGATTATCGAGGATATTCCTGATAAGCGTTTGCATATTTCCATAAGAAAGCCTGAAAAAGTCGATAAAGAGACCATTTTAAGAGCCGTAAATTTTGATAGTAGCTGGTATCAAATTGTTTCCGACCATATAGAAAAATAGAAAAATGGCGGATATATTTGATAATAAAAAGCGTTCGGAGATTATGAGTAAAGTGCGCTCGAAAAACAATAAATCTACGGAATTAAAATTGATACAGATATTTAAAGAAAACGGTATCACAGGTTGGAAACGGAATTATCCAGTAAAAGGACACCCTGATTTTGTTTTTCTTAATAAGAGAATTGCCATATTTGTTGACGGCTGTTTTTGGCATGGGCATGATTGTAGAAATACTCGCCCGTCTGACAATGCAGACTATTGGAAAAAAAAGAGAGAACGTAATATAAAACATGATAAAGAGATAACAAAACTGTTTGAACAACGAGGGTGGACGGTTATTAGGATTTGGGAATGTGAGATGAAGAAAAAGAAAAGAGACGTATTAGAGAAAAAATTAAGCTGTTTAAAAAGTTGTTTAAATATAGAGTGAATAGTGATAAGTAGTGAGGTCAAGGAACAAGGCGAAGCCGATCCGCCGTAGGGCAGTCCTTGACGGAACGGACACAGCTAACAGCGCCATGATACAGCAGAGGACTTGAAAGGTTACAAACCTTGCAAGTCCTCTTGTCTGTTATAGGGCATGATGTTTTAGGTACAGCGCTTCCTTTTCGATTTCCTTTTTAAAAGCTGTGATAGGAAAGCCGTGCGTCTCGTCGCTGATGCGGAAGCAATTTTCGGCCTGTGCATAAGAGAGCACGGTAACTTTCGGCTCGAACTTCTTTGTATCTATCCCGTAATAATAAATGACAGCGGTTTCCAGTACCATATGAATCGAGTCAAAATCCTTTGTAAAAACCGTGTGTCTGTCTGGGGTAAAAAAGTCGGACGGACACGCATAAAATTCAAAACTGTCCTCTCTTAAAAATATAGGCAGTATGTGCATTTCGTTTCCGCTTCGGTTTACCAGAACATAAAAGCGTGGAATGAGAGCGGCATATTGCGTCATCATAGCGATATACATATCGCTTGAATCATCAAGGAGATATTCTGAATAGGCATTGTTATAAAAGACATATTGCAGGACAGTATCATTTCCCTGCGGCACGGTCTGCATGGGAACGTTCTCCCCATAAAGCCAACGCAAGTTCACGTCTAAAGAATCGGCAATCAGTTCCAATTTATCGGCTTTGGGATTGTACTGTCCCGACAGGTAGGAACTGAACGCCCCTTTGCTGATTCCCGTATCTTTTACAATATCAATCTGTTTCTTGTTCTTAGCTTTCATAGCGAATTTTATCCGTTCTGCGATTGTATTCATCTGAAAAATCCCTCGCTTTCCATATCTCGTTATAACTTGTTATATCTTATCGTTTAAATCCACTATACCATAGGTTCAGAAAAAAAGAAACAAAAGTTTATAAAAAACTAAACTTTCTATTGCAAACAGGAAAGCAGTATGCTATGATACAATTAAGTTCAGAAATAACTGAACCGTATGACGTCATATCAAAAGAACTGAAAATAAAAGAAAGCTGTCCTATCGGCAGGA
>ERZ773217.210-NODE-210-length-57129-cov-6.206732_pt1 | contig 57129 bp, 36 predicted proteins | sample MGYA00580995_ERZ773217 | MGnify/ENA primary metagenome ERZ773217 (study PRJEB29015, sample SAMEA2737772) | human gut metagenome | biome: human gut; feature: human-associated habitat; material: faeces | place: China | collected 2012 ...
CAAAAGCAGGTGTTTACGAAGTGGTTTACAAGGTGACGGATAGTCAGGGAGCATCGGTTACAAAGACAATTACTGTAACGGTAAATCCTAAAACTGAAGGTTTAAATGAAGTGCCTGTTATCCATGCTGAAGATAAGACATTGACAGTTGGAGATGAGTTTGATCCATTGGAAGATGTTACCGCAACAGACAAAGAAGACGGTTCAATTACATTGACAACAGATAATGTTATTAAAAATGAAGTGGACACAACAAAAGCAGGTGTTTACGAAGTGGTTTACAAGGTGACGGATAGTCAGGGAGCATCAGTTACAAAGACAATTACTGTAACGGTAAAAGAAAAATCCACAGATAAACCTGTGAAACCTAATAAACCTAATAAACCTGATGTGCCAAAGACAGGGGACATGACAAACTTTGGGCTTCTTGCTTCTATGTTAGCAGGTTCACTGGCAATACTGGCAGTTATGGTAATGGAAAGACGTAAAAAGAAGGAAAATAACTAGTACAGCAAAAACTTATTTTCCACTATACCAGAGGTTAATATAAAAACAGGGACGTAATGTCCCTGTTTTTATAATTAGCATTATAAATTTCTCCTTTCACTTTGCCTGAATCACGATTTTTATCAAAAAACATATAATACAGTAGATAAAGTGTGAAGGGAAGAAGAATAATGGATTATAAATTACCTTATTATATGGCATACCCAATGCCTTTTGAATATGATGATGAAAGAAAAGAAAGACAGGATATGGAATACATGAAAAGTTTATATCCGAATGCGGTAAAAAGAATACTTCCGTTTGTGGAAGATGAATGTGAGAGAATGGAATATGAAGGAAGTATGATTTATGACGAGTATCCTGATATGCTTGGAATCCGCCTGATGTGCAACAGAATTTGTGAGCGGGTGGAGGCAATGGATAGAAGGGACGATATCGAAGATGAATTGGAAATGCAGCAGAACAGATGGAACAACAGAAGGGATATCAGAGATATAGTGGAAGTTTTGCTTTTAAATGAGTTGATGAAAAGAAGAAATGAACATAGAAGAAGACGAAGAAGATTTTATTAATATGGACGATTAATATACAGTGTGATAGAATAAACAAAGAAAGACAGTGATCGAGGGGGAGTTATGGAGATTACTGTCGAATTTCTTTTTTCTTTCATCTTGAAAAATATTTTACAAATAAAGATTTTGTGTTATAATAAAAACATACTATGCTTAAAATTAGAACAGAACTAGATGAGAAGAAAATTAACATAGAAACAGGAATAAATAACCAATAATCGAGGTGCAATATGGAGCAGTATATTATAAAGGGAGGAACACCGCTGGTTGGGGAGGTACAAATCGGTGGTGCTAAGAATGCAGCGCTTGCAATACTTGCGGCTGCAATAATGACAGATGAGACAGTAACAATAGATAATTTACCTGATGTAAACGATATTAACGTATTGTTGGAGGCAATGTCGGGAATCGGCGCTGCAATCCAAAGAGTTGACCGTCATACGGTGAAAATCAATGGAAGCGGTGTAAGAGATTTCAGCATTGAATATGATTATATTAAGAAAATTCGTGCGTCCTATTATCTTTTAGGCGCGTTACTTGGCAAATATAATAAGGCGGAAGTAGCCCTTCCGGGCGGCTGTAATATTGGAAGCAGACCGATAGATCAGCATTTGAAAGGATTTAAGGCAATTGGAGCAGAGGTTGTTATCGAACATGGTAAGATTATTGCTGAAGCGGAACAGTTAAAGGGAACACATCTCTACTTTGACGTTGTAAGCGTAGGAGCGACAATCAATGTGATGATGGCGGCAGCGATGGCTGAGGGAACAACAATTATGGAAAATGTGGCGAAAGAGCCTCACGTAGTAGATGTTGCAAACTTCCTGAACAGCATGGGTGCGAATATCAGAGGTGCGGGAACAGATGTAATTAAAATCAAAGGAGTTCCGAAACTTCATAAGACAGAATATTCCATTATTCCGGATCAGATTGAAGCGGGTACATTTATGATGGCGGCGGCAGCAACACAGGGTGATGTCACGGTTATGAACGTTATTCCGAAACATTTGGAGGCGACTACGGCGAAATTAGTTGAGATTGGCTGTGAAGTGGAAGAGTTTGATGATGCCGTTCGTGTTGTCTCTAAGGGAAGATTGACACATACACAGGTGAAGACGTTGCCATATCCGGGATTTCCTACAGATATGCAGCCACAGATGGGTGTGACATTGGCATTATGTTCAGGGACAAGTACGATTACAGAGAGCATTTTTGAAAATCGTTTTAAATATTTAGATGAACTTGCGAGAATGGGCGCAAATATTAAAGTAGAAGGTAATTCGGCGACAATTGAAGGTGTAGAGAAATTCTCGGGAGCAAGAGTGAGTGCACCGGATTTAAGAGCGGGAGCGGCGCTTTGTATAGCAGGACTTGCAGCGGAAGGAATTACAATTGTAGACGATATTGTTTACATTCAAAGAGGATATGAAAGATTTGAGGAGAAATTAAGAAGTCTTGGCGGTGTAATTGAAAGAGTTGCAAGTGAAAAAGAAATTCAAAAATTCAAATTTAAAGTAGGTTAGAAAGTTAGGGAGATACTTCATAGTATCTTCCTTTTGTTATTATGCACAAAAAATATGCGGAGTATAAAATAAAATTGGTTTTTTTATCGAATATATGCTATAATGAAGAAAATATTGCGAAAGTGAGAAAAATAATGAAAAGAAAAAAAATTTGGCTCAAATTAGGTGTTTTAGTATCGATAATAAGCATTTCGATTTCAACTGTACCTTATCAAAAACAGGTGCAGGCAAAGACAGAATATGTATATGCACAGAAGAAAGAAACTCAAAAAGTCTCTGCAAAGGAATATAATACAATTGCATTAGACTTTGTTACTTCATTAAAACCTGAAGATTTTCAAACTTGGGATCAGTCACTTGGCGAGATGACGGAGAAAGAGGCGGCTGAAATCAAAACATTTTTGGAAACAACAGTTATCAAAGATGAGAAAGACGATTACCGGAAAGCAAAGAAAATTTATGAATGGATTATGAAAAATATTCGCTATGCAAGACCGCAGGATCAAAATGTAGGATTGCGACCATATGAAGTGTTTCAGTATAAAGTGGCTGTCTGCGGAGGGTACTCAAACCTTTATAAAGCGATGCTGAACCTTGCGGGAATTCCGGCAATCTTAGTTACAGGAGATACAACATCGGGAGCGCATGCGTGGAATATGGTCTATACTGACGGAAAATGGTTTTTCTCAGATAGTACATGGGGAACTTCCGATCCCAAAAACTTTGATTATGGGTTAGAAGAATTTTCTAAAAGCCATACATCCGTTGATTTACAAGGAGTATCTGCTGTTGATGAGAATGGAGTTATTTTAGGATTTCATAAAGGACTTGCAGTTTTGGGGATAACAGGAGGAGAGAAGACGATTACTGTTCCGGAGAAGTTCAATGGAATGGATGTGACCTCTGTCTCTGAGTCAGTATTCTCAAGCAAATATGGAATGGAACATCTTGTTGTAACAGAAAAAGTAAATAATATAGAAGATGTAAATCAGTCAACGACATTGAAAAGTATAACTGTGGCTAAGGAAAATCAAAACTATACATCTAAAGACGGAGTGTTATTTACAAAAGATTTGTCTAAAATTTTAATTTATCCATATCAGAAAGAGGATATAAGTTTTGTTATTCCAAAAGAAGTGCAGCACTATGATGAGAAAGAAACTTTTCAAAATCCATATGTAAAGGAACTTTTGGTGGAAGAAGGAAATACAAAATTTTCTTCTTATGATGGAGCAGTTTATAATACGGATCAAACTATACTGTTTACAGTTCCGGAAGGAAAAGAAAAAATTTATGTGGCAGGGACAGTAAAACTGGATAATATTGCTTTGAATGGAAAGAAAAATTTAAAAGAAATTGTGTTAGAAGATGGTATTACAAATATTCCTTCGTATGCATTGAATGGTTGTGGTAGTCTTACTAAAATTTATATCCCGAAATCTGTAGAAGAGATTATGCAGGACTCTTTTACAGGAGTAAATATGGGAGGACTTACAATTCTCGGTGAGAAAGGAAGCGCAGCAGAAAAATTTGCGAAGGAACATCAAATTCGATTTATAGATGTCAGAGAAATTGAAATTAAGATAGAAGAAACAAAAGAGTTAATTCAGAAAGCAAAAGAATATGACGACTCTTCCGTATATACAGAAAAAAGTATAAAAGTACTTCGTGATGCGATTAATGTAGCGGAACAGATAGTAGAACAGAGTGATGTGACGGTTGAACAGTTGAATAAGGCAATTGAAAATCTGAACAGTGCTATCACAAACATGGAGAAGATAAAAGAAGAGCCGGAAGAACCGGTTGTTCCTGAAGCGGTAATTGCCAAGAAGAAAGAGGCAAAAGAATTGGTTGTGAAAGCAAAAGCATATGATAATCCGGAAATATACACAGAGGCGAGCGTGAAAGAACTTCGCAGAGCAGTGCACAGTTTGGAAGAATTGCTTGCAAAAGATAATGTGACAGTGGAAGAGTTGGAAGAGGCAATGGGTAATTTGAATTCTGTTATTTTGGGGATGAAAAAACAGGAAGAATCGAATAAACCTGAAAATCCTGAAGAACCAAATAGTCCAAATCATCCAAATCATCCTTCTAAAGAAGAAACAGTGAAACCAAACAACTCGGAAGTGCCAAAGACATCAGATGTATCAACACCGGTAATGGCAGGTTTAGGAGCAATGCTTAGTATGGCGGTTATTGCATTTTTGGAGAGAAGAAGGAAATAACCAAAAGGATATGTTTGAAAGTGGGGAAAGAAAATGAAAAAGAAAAGAGTTATGGCATTATTGCTTGCAGCCACGCTGACAATGGGAAATCTATCATCTATTAGCATGGTGCAGGCAGCGAGTGAAGAAGTTACACAAGTACAGGAAGTTGCAGAAAAACGAGGAGTAGAAACAAACCTTGCACTAAACCGTCCCGCAAGAGCATCAAAGTATTTAGAGGCGACAGATGGAAATCCTGCAAGATTACCGAATCTTGCATTTGACGGAAAAGGAGATAATACAACAACCGATGGATTGAATAGCCGCTGGCAGAGTGGAGATGATGATACATTTACAGAACAGTGGATAGAAGTGGATTTAGGAAATTCGGCAAAAGTATCCGATGTGACAGTGAAATTTTTTGCAAAATTATATGGAAGTTTTGTTATTGAAACTTCAGACAATAATGGAAGTAATGCGAAGTGGACAGAAGTTGGAAAGTTAGATATTCCTTCAGGTAACGATGCAAATATTACAAGAAAAGTAGATTTGACGAAAAATGGACAGCCTACAGAAGTTTCAAGATATATTCGTCTTCGTTTTACTTCTGCTAATCAGAATGCGGCGAAAAGAAGTATCGGTGTTTATGAATGTGAAGTGCATGGAGAATTAGATAGTCCTGATAAACCGAATACAGTGACGGGAAATATTGCCAGAGGGAAAAAAGTAACTGCATCAGGTGTAGAGGCAGAAGCGCCACAGTTTAAACCGGAATTGGCTGTAGATGGAGATAAAACAACAGATACATCAAGGTGGTCTGCACCGAAAATGAAAAATGGAACAACTGCGAACCAAAATCAGACAATGCAATGGTTTGAAATTAACCTTGGAAATGAAGTGACAGATATTACAAGTATTGATTTAACGTTCTTTAAAAAAGTATTTGCAACAGATTTTGTGATTAAGACAAAAGAGAATAAAAATGATGCTTGGGGAGAGCCTGTCGCAACGTTTAAATGTGACCCTTCAAGTGATGCAAAAGATGAGAATAAAAAGGTAAGCATTACAGATGTAAAAAATCTGAAGAAATATGTGCGTTTTGAATTTAATAAAGTAAATACAAATGCAGGCGGAAACAGCGTTTCTGTGCGTGAAATTGAAATCAACGGAACGCAGGTGCAGGTGCCTTACGAACCTGAATCCGCACAGGAAGTTATGGATTCCGTAAAAGGTCTGGATAAGATTACGGCAGACATGGCAGAAGTGCCTCTTCCGTCAGTGCCGGAGGGATATGAAATTCGTGTAGTGGGAAGTGAATTTCCACAGGTTATCACTGATGAAGGAAAGATTACGGATTATAACATTTACGATTATAACAATATGGAAATCATGTTGGAGGTTGTAAATAAAGAAGACGAAAACGATAAGGCACAGAAAACATTTCAGGTATCCGTGCCGAAAAAGACACAGAAACATACGGACCTTTTCCCGCAGGTAGAAAGACCGAATGCAGAGCCGAAAGTCATTCCGAGTATTCAGGAATGGTACGGCTATAATGGTGATGTAAAATTAGGAAAAGATTCCCGCATTATTGTAAAAGATAACGGAAATGTAAATGCAGAAAAAGTTGCAAAACAGTTCCAAAAAGATATGAAAGAAATCACGGGAATGGAACTGGAGATTGTCAGCGGACAGAGCGGGGACGCAAATGATATTGTCATTGAATCACTGAAAAAAGACATATATTCTCTCGGAGACGAAGGGTATTTATTGCAGGCAGATGACAAGGGAATTCATATTACTGCAAACGGATATAACGGTTGTCTGTACGGTGCGATGACGTTGGAACAGGTATTCTACACACAAAAAGGCGAATTTATTTTCCCGAAAGGTGTGGCGAGAGATTTTTCAAAATATGAAGTGCGTGGTGTTATGATTGATATTGCTAGAACACCATACCGTATGGATGCGTTGGAAGATATTGTAAAAGCATTGTCATTCTATAAAATTAATGAAGTGCAATTCCACTTGAATGATAACCGTCATGTGCCGGGAGATAAAGATAGGGATAAATATGAGCATTGGAAAGATGTGGAGGGTATGTTCCGTCTGGAAAGTGATACATTTCCAGGGTTAGAAACAACTCCGAAAAAAGATGAGTATTATAATGAAGTGTATGGAGGCGCTCCACAATATTCAAAAGAGGAATATAAAAATCTGCAGAAAATGGCTATGGATTATGGGATTAACCCGATTTCCGAGATTGATGCACCGGGACATTCACTCCTTTTTACAAAATATGTGAAGAACAATTTGGATGAACTCAAGAAAAAGGTTCCGGGAATTACAACAAACATTAATGCAGATAAAGACTGGGAACTTTTGGCGATGACAGGTCCGAAAAAGGATTCTGCATTTGCATTTATGGATGCATTGTTTGATGAATATTTAGATGAAAATGTATTTTTAGGAGATACAGTAAATATCGGTGCGGATGAATACTGGAACGTTACGAATGAAGAAAGAAAGGGTGTACAGGAATATATCCGACAGACAGCGGACAATGTTAAAAAGCATAACAAAAAAGTGCGTATGTGGGGTTCAACAAAACAATTTTTTGCAAATCAAGAAGATAAAGCAAAGGAATATAACGATATTGAAATTGATTTTTGGTCAAACTCTTGGGAAAATGCACAGAATCGAATTAAACAAGGATACAAAGTTGTAAATGTAGACTCTTTCCACTTATACGGAAATCCGGGTCGAGATAAAAGAGATGTGGTTAATGTAGAACATATTTTTAACAATTGGAATCCAACCATCATGACGGGAAGTAATGACGTAAAAAAATCTGAACCAAATCTTCTCGGTGCCAAAACTGCTCTTTGGGCAGACATTAGTGATATGGGGGTTACGGAAAGAGATAATTTTGAACGTATTTTACGTCAGGCAGCCATACTCAGTGAAAAAACGTGGGGTGGAACAGATGTAACACAAACATTTGAAGATTATAGTTTTAAATATGAAAGATTACAACAGGGACCGGGTGTGTCTTTAGGGGGAGATATAAAGAGCGAAACAGGACTTGTTTTAGACTATGATTTCGAGAATGTAAAAGACGGAAAAGTGTATGATGTCAGTGGAAATGCTTATAATGGGAAAATTACAGGAGCAAAAGTAGAAAAAGAAGACGGAAAAACATGGTTAAAATTAGATGGAAGGGGAAAAGTAGAAACAGGATTGCGTTCGGTAGATTATCCGTATACAGTGCAGTTTGATTTGAAACTTCCGAAAGATGCAGCAGATCAAAAGGATATTTGTCTTTTTGATGGAAGAGATGGACGCCTGACTGTAAAAGAAAATGGAAATTTAGGATTAAATCGTTCTTACTTCAATCAGGACTTTGGATTTAAACTTCCAAAAGGGGAAGATGTACAGTTGACGGTTGTAGGCACACAACAGGTAACGAAGTTATATGTAAATGGAAAGTTTTCTAAGGCGTTACTGAGAACTTCCAACTCGGAAACAGATTATGAACATCTTCTTTCTACATTTGTATTCCCTCTTTCTACAATCGGGGAAGGACTAAATGGTAAAATTGCAGATATTAAAGTGTATAACAAAGCATTGTCACCTGAGAAGATTGATGAGATTTCTAAAGGAAATATAGTAAAAGAATTAAACGTATCGCAGGCAACAGTAGCTGCAGGAACAGCACAGCATAAAGGAGATACAAACCAAGACGTAGACTGGAAAAAACTACGTGTGGGTTGGAAAGCGATTGACGGTGATGGAAATACATTAGACGGGAAGCATGATACAACAGTTAGTGAAAAAGATTCTTATTTTGAAGGTGCTTATGCAGATAGTTCTTTTGCAGTGGATATGTTAAAAGAACAACAGATAAGTAAACTTGTATTGCAATGGGACAGAGCACCTCAGAGTTTCAAGATTCAAACATCAATAGACGGAACAACGTGGACAGATGTGAAGATGCTTACAGGAGAGAGTGTAAATACAATTGTATTTGAAATGCCGTTAAACACACGTTATCTGAAGATGCAGGGAGTAAGTCTTCGTAATAATGAAACATTTAAGTTAAGAGAGTTTGAGGCATATGAGTCTGTAGACAAAATAGAGTTGGGCAAACTGGTAAAGGATGCAGAGAAAAAACTCGCAGAACTTGGTGTGACATTTGCTGACAGAAAAGGCTATGATGCTTTGGTTGAGGCATATGCGGAAGGAAAATCTTTATATAAAAATGCTCTTGCAGAACAAGAAAATGTAAAGGCAGCAGAAGAATTATTGGCAGATGCTTTGACAAATATTCCTGAAAAAGAAGAAAAAGTAACAGTTACATTTGATGTCGATGGAGAAGAAACATCAGTAGAACTGGAAAAAGGTAAGGTGTTAGGTGACAATTTGCCGGAAAATCCAGTAAAAGAAGGATTTACATTCAAAGGCTGGAATACGGAAAAAGACGGTACAGGGGTAGAAGTGACGGCAGACACGGTTGCCGGAGAAAATATGACAGTGTATGCAGTATTTGAAAAAAAATCTGAACCAACTGATCCAGAAAATCCAGATAAGCCAGATCCGGAAAATCCAGATAAGCCAGATCAGGAAAATCCAGATAAGCCAGATCTGGAAACCCCAAATAAGCCGGATGCGGAAAAACCGGTCAAACCAGACCAAAATAAACCTTCAGGAGAGAAACCGACAGTGAAACCGGATGAACAGAAGCCTGTTAAAACAGGAGATACACAGTCACCGGTATGGTATTTGGGACTTATGGCGGCAGCAGGCGCTGTTGTAATTAGCAGAAGAAAGAAAAAAGAAGATTAACATTCTTCTCAAAATACAGGTTGACGTAACCTGTAACTAGTGTTATGATAGTCAGCGTAACAAACATATGTATTATATAGAAACTTTCTCTTATTCAGAGTGGTGGAGGTAAAAGGACTGATGAAGCCACGGCAACCCCTTGTCACGGACAGGAAGGTGCCAACCTGAGCGAGTAATCGAACAATAAGAGGATTGATTTATGAAAATATAAACAGTCCACTTTTGTGGGCTGTTTTTTGCGGAAAACCGTGAAAAATACGGTACTCTGTGAAGAAATCCCGAAAAGAGAAAGTAAGAAAAGAAAGGAAATGGACATGGAAAGATTATTATTTACATCAGAATCGGTAACAGAAGGACACCCGGATAAGATTTGTGACCAGATTTCAGATGCTGTTTTAGACGCATTAATGGAGCAGGATCCAAACAGCCGTGTAGCATGTGAGACGGCAATCACAACAGGACTTGTTTTAGTTATGGGTGAAATCACAACAAATGCTTACGTGGATATTCAGAAAATCGTAAGAGAGACAATCAACGAAATCGGATATAACCGTGGAAAATACGGATTTGACGCTTATACCTGCGGAGTTATCACAGCCATTGACGAACAGTCATCAGACATTGCGATGGGAGTAGACAAAGCATTAGAAGCAAAAGAAAATAAAATGTCAGACGAAGAAATCGAAGCAATCGGTGCGGGCGACCAGGGAATGATGTTCGGGTACGCATCAAATGAGACAGAAGAACTTATGCCATACCCAATCTCACTGGCGCACAAAATGGCATTGCAGTTGACAAAAATCCGTAAAGACGGAACACTTACTTATTTACGTCCGGACGGAAAAACACAGGTTTCCGTAGAATATAATGAAGAAGGAAAACCGGAAAGATTAGATGCGGTTGTACTTTCTACACAGCATGATCCTGACGTAACACAGGAACAGATTCATGAAGACATCAAAAAACACGTGTTTGATGTAATCCTTCCAAAAGAAATGATTGATGAAAACACAAAATTCTTCATCAACCCGACAGGACGTTTTGTAATTGGCGGACCGCACGGAGACAGTGGTGTGACAGGGCGTAAAATCATCGTAGATACTTACGGCGGAATGGCTCGTCACGGCGGCGGAGCATTCTCAGGAAAAGACTGTACAAAAGTAGACCGCTCAGCAGCGTACGCAGCACGTTATGTAGCGAAAAACATTGTTGCAGCCGGAATTGCAGATAAATGTGAAATCCAGTTATCATACGCAATCGGAGTTGCACAGCCTACGTCAATCATGGTAGACACATTCGGAACAGGAAAACTGTCTGAAGAAAAATTAGTAGAAATCATCAGAGAAAACTTTGATTTAAGACCGGCGGGAATTATCAAAATGTTAGATTTACGCCGTCCGATTTACAAACAGACAGCGGCGTACGGACACTTCGGCCGCAACGACTTGGATTTACCTTGGGAAAAACTGGATAAAGTAGAAGATTTAAAGAAATATTTATAAAATGTGTCGAAACTGTGAAAGGGGACGTAGTAAACTTGAAGAATACTACGTCCCCTTTCACAGTTTGTTCACTTGTTTATAAGAATTTTATAAATGTTTATAAGTGTTTTGGTGTAGAACGGAAAATACCATGCTATAATGTACACGCAAGCCTTGATGTCAAGGTAAGTAAAACGAAAGGGAGTGTCCGTTTGAAGTTAAAAACGAGATTAATTACAGCATTTGTAACGGTCAGTGTTTTACCGATTTTATTGACGGCAATTATTATTTTCGGACTGAGTCAGTATCAGATTAATGCGATAGAAGAAAATTATGGGATTACGGGAACAACGTATAAGAATTTTTCAAATTCCGTACAGGTGATGAACAGTCTGACGGAGCAGCCGTACCACGAACTGAAGCAGGTTGCCTCTGAAAATCCGAGTAAACTTGCAGATATCACTTATTTGGAGGAGATAAATGAGAAACTTCTCTCTAAAAATTCCTATCTCATTGTCAGAAATAATAAGAAAATTATTTATATTGGCGGAGATGCCGAGCAGGCGAAGCAGATGATTTATCAACTTCCGGAATACGGGGAGCACGATTCAACGTCTAAGAATGGAGTGTATTATGGAAATGCACAATCTTTAGTTAAGCAAATTGATTTTCGTCAGGCGGACGGCACTCAGGGGAGTGCTTTTCTTGTGACAGACGTAAGCAATGTGATTCCTGAAGTGCGTCAGTTGATTACGGACGCATTGCTGGCAATTATCATTATTCTTGTTGTGACGGCAGCGCTTCTTATTTTCTGGATATATAAAGGGGTGACAGGGCCTCTTGGGAAAATGCAGAAGGCGGCAAAGAACATCAAAGAAGGAAATCTTGAATTCCGGTTGGAGGCAGAGGCCGATGATGAATTGGGACAGCTTTGTCAGGATTTTGAGGATATGAGAAAGCGTCTGAAGACAAATGCGGAGGAGAAACTCCAGTACGATAAAGAAGGGAAAGAGTTGATCAGTAACATTTCTCATGATTTGAAGACTCCGGTTACGGCGATTAAGGGATATGCGGAAGGAATTATGGACGGTGTTGCAGATACGCCTGAGAAGATGGAAAAATATATCCGCACGATTTATAATAAAGCGAACGAGATGGACAGACTGATTAATGAACTGACATTTTACTCTAAAATAGATACAAACCGCATACCGTATAATTTCAGCACAATTTCGGTAAATGATTATTTTGATGATTGTGCGGAAGATTTATCGTTGGAATTAGAATCAAAAGGAATTGTTTTCGGGTATTCTAATTATGTGGAGGGCGAGCAGAAGATTATCGCCGATGCGGAACAGTTGAAGAGAGTTATCAACAATATCGTGACAAACTCGATAAAATATATGGATAAAGAACAGGGACGCATTAATCTTCGGATAAAAGACGTTGGAGATTTTATTCAGGTAGAACTTGAAGACAATGGAAAAGGAATTTCGTCCAAAGATTTGCCAAATATTTTTGACAGGTTTTACCGGACAGACGCCTCACGAAACTCTTCCAAAGGAGGAAGCGGAATCGGTCTTTCCATTGTAAAGAAAATTGTTGAGGAACACGGTGGCAAGATTTGGGCGACAAGTAAAGAAGGAACAGGAACAGTAATGTATTTTGTTATTAGAAAATATCAGGAGGTGCCGATAAATGAATAAAATTTTAATTGTGGAAGATGAGGAAGCGATTGCTGATTTGGAGAAAGATTATCTGGAGTTAAGCGGATTTGAAGTGGAAGTGGCAAATGACGGTGAGATGGGATTGTTGAAAGCGCTTGGCGAGGACTACAATCTGATTATTTTGGATTTGATGCTTCCGGGGGTGGACGGATTTGAGATTTGTCGAAGAGTTCGTGATGAAAAGAACACACCGATTATTATGATTTCTGCAAAAAAAGATGATATTGATAAAATCAGAGGTCTTGGACTGGGGGCAGATGATTATATGACAAAACCGTTTAGTCCGAGTGAACTTGTTGCGAGGGTAAAAGCACACCTTGCGCGATATGAGAGATTGATTGGAAGTACAATAGAAGAGAATAAGGTTATTGAAATAAGAGGACTTAAGATTGATACAACAGCGAGACGTGTGTGGGTAAATGGAGAAGAGAAAACATTTACGACGAAAGAGTTCGATTTGCTTACTTTTCTTGCCAGCCACCCGAACCATGTCTATACGAAAGATCAGTTGTTCAGTGAGATATGGGATATGGAATCCATAGGGGATATTGCGACTGTAACAGTCCATATTAAAAAGATAAGGGAGAAAATAGAATTCGATACATCAAAACCGCAATATATAGAAACAATTTGGGGTGTTGGCTATCGCTTCAAAGTGTAGTATACTAATCAGAGCAAATACGATATCGTATTTGCTTTGCCTATGTAGAAATTTGTTAGAATGCGGGGAATGGACTTGTGAAGGAACGAAAGAAAAGTATAAGATTTACTACAATGCAGTTAATTGCCGCCGGTTTTTTAGGCACCATCATTTTAGGTGGTGTCTTATTGCATTTACCGATGTGTAATACGGAACCAATTCGATTTACAGACGCTTTGTTTACGGCGACTTCGGCCGTATGCGTGACGGGGCTTGTGTCGATTGTCCCGGCAACGCAGTTTACGGTGTTGGGGAAAGGAATTCTGCTTGTACTCATTCAGATTGGGGGACTTGGGGTTATCGCCTGTACGTTTTCTTTCTTTTTGATTTTGAAGAAGAAGATTACGTTGAGAGAGCGAATTATTATTCAGGAAACTTATAATATGGACACGCTGAGCGGTCTCGTAAAGTTTTTGATTAAAATCATTAAAGGCACTTTTATAGTGGAGGGAGTGGGAGCAATATTGTTCGCCTTTCAATTTGTGCCGGAGTATGGAGTTGTGGAAGGGATATGTTACTCCATTTTTCATGCCGTCTCTGCTTTTTGTAATGCGGGAATTGATATTTTGGGCGATTCCAGTTTTATAAAGTATGCGACGAATCCGCTGATTAATTTTACGACGATGTCACTGATTGTTATAGGTGGTATCGGGTTTACCGTTTGGGGAGATATGCTTAAAAATGTATTTCATGGGATTGGAAAAGAAGGATATTCCGTTAGAAAGGCATTTACAAAATTAACGCTGCATTCTAAAATTGCCATTAGCATGACGATAGCATTGATTTTGGTAGGTACGGTAAGTTTCTTTGTCATGGAATATGCAAATCCCGAAACTTTCGGTAATATGACATTTGAGGAAAAGTTGATGGCATCGGGATTTCATTCGGTGTCAACGAGAACAGCCGGATTTGCCACCGTACCTCAGGCGGGGCTTACGAACGGTTCAAAACTGATTACATGCCTTTTAATGTTTGTGGGAGGTTCTCCTGCGGGTACGGCAGGTGGTGTGAAGACGACAACAGTCGCCATGCTTGTGCTGACGTGCCGTTCTGTAATTAAAGGGGGAAAAGATACGGAATGCTTTGGAAGAAAGATTGTGGAAGACAATATTCGCACAGGGCTTGCGGTTATTTTCCTTTCCATGGGATTTTTGATTATGGGAACGGTAGTTGTTTCCGTGTTAGAGCCTGATGTAGAATTTATGAACATTTTATATGAAACAACATCAGCGATGGGAACGGTAGGTTTAAGCGCTAATTTAACACCTGAACTGGAAACAGCAAGTAAATATGTCATTATGACGTTAATGTATATCGGACGAATCGGGCCGGTGACAATGGCGTTGATTTTTGGAAAAGGTCATACAAAAGATAGGGTAAGAGAATTGCCGGAGAAACGTATTCTGGTAGGATAGGAGATAAGAAAAATGGGAAGACAATATGCGGTATTTGGATTAGGAAATTTTGGAAAAAGCGTGGCGCTTTCTTTGGAAAGACTGGGCTGCGAAGTTCTTGTCGTAGACAAATCAATGGAAAAGATTCAGGAAATTTCTGATGAAGTGTCATATGCGATGCGCGCAGACATCGAGGAAGCGGAAGTGATGGAGACAATTGGGGCGAGAAATTTAGACGGGGCGATTGTGGCATTGTCTGAAAATCTTGAGGCGAGTATTGTGGCAACCATCATGGCGAAAGAAATGGGTATTCCATATGTAATTGCGAAAGCGCAGACGGAACTGCAGGGAAGAATTCTGAAAAAAGTCGGTGCAGACGTTATCGTTTACCCGGAAAAAGAGATGGGAATCCGTATTGCCAGAGGAATTGTAGCGACAAATTTTGCGGAATGGATCGATTTGTCACCGGAATACAGTTTAGTAGAGTGGAAAATACCGGGAAAATGGGCAGGAAAAACTTTATTGGAATTGCGCATCAGAGAGAGAAAAGGAATCAATGTTGTGGGAATTATTCAGGACGGCAACGTAAATCTTTCTTTTGAGCCGACAGAACCTCTTCCGGAAGACGGCATTATTATTTTGATTGGTTCAAATAAAGTATTGCAGAAATTGAAAGAGGAGTAAGAAGATGATAACAAGTACAGGCAATGCGCAGGTAAAAGAATTGTTACAACTGCAGAAGAAAAGTAAGGTGAGAAATGAGAGAAATATTTTCCTTGTGGAAGGCATAAAAATGTTTCTTGAAGCGCCGCGAAATCGCATTGAAAAAGTGTTTATATCTGAAACACTATTTAATAGGAAGAAACAGGAATTAAATTTGGACGGATTAAAGGTAGAAATTTTGTCGGATAAGGTATTTTCCCATGTGTCGGATACGAAAACTCCTCAAGGAATTTTGTGTATTATGAGACAAAAAAAGACAAAATTGGAAGAAATTTTCGCACAAAAGCCGGAACATTTGATGATTTTGGATAATTTGCAAGATCCGGGCAACTTGGGAACAATTGTCAGAACAGCCGAAGGGGCCGGGGTGAGCGGAATTATTTTGAGCAAAGATTGTGTCGATATTTACAATCCGAAAACAATTCGTTCCACAATGGGTTCAATTTATCGAATGCCGTTTTTGTATGTGGAAGATTTGGAAAACACAATTGAAGAAGTGAAAAAACAGGACATTAAAGTGTATGCGGCACACCTTCAGGGAAAAAATAATTATGACGAAGAAAACTATAAGACAGGCTGTGCTTTTTTGATTGGAAATGAAGGCAACGGACTGCGTGATGAAATCGCCGAAAAGGCTGATATTTGGGTGAAAATCAAGATGCACGGAGAGGTGGAATCTTTGAATGCGGCAATCGCCTCATCAATACTGATGTTTGAAGTCTGCAGACAGAGGCGATAATTTTTTTTAGGCATAGGGGTTGACAAGAAAATCTTTTAGTGTTAGTATGCTCCAAGACAACTTTGTAACAAATTTGTAACAAGTTGTAATCAAAACGCATTATTTGGGTATAATAATATTAACAAATCAAACCAGATAATGACTCAGGAGGTTATATATGAAACGAGAGATTATGAAAGTGGCTGTATGCCTTTTACTTACAACCTGTCTTACAATACCGGCGGTATTTACAAGTGAAGCGGCAGACGCACAATCAGAAACTCAGGGGATTGTAGAACTATTGGGAGATGAACCGGTGTTAAATGATATTACTGCGAATTTACCGGCAGCGGCATCTGTTGCGGTAGAGACACAGGAATTTCATCAGAAAGCATTGGTAAACACGGACGGAGAAATGTCAATCTATGCAGCAGCCGATGAAAATAGCGAGGTTGCCGGAAAGGTATATCGCAACACAGTTGTGCATATTGAAGAAACAGGGGAGATGTGGTCTAAAGTTTCTTCAGGAGATGTAGTAGGATATATAAAAAATGATAATCTTGTGCTTGGAACAAAAGCGGTAGAGAGAGCAAAAACAGTTTGTCCTGCAAAGACAACGGTAAATGGAAAAGAATATACTGTTGTGGATACAAACGGAAAACAGTTGACGTTAAAAGGGGCGGACAATGAGCAGATTACTGTGGCAGCAGCCGATGTAAAAGTGACAAGAAACACACAGAACGGAAAGACAATGAAGCAGATTGCGGAAGAGGAAGCAAAAAAGAAGGCAGAAGAGGAAGCAAGAAAGAAAGCGGAAGAAGCAAAGAAAAAAGCCGCGGCAGCCTCTTCACAGACAAGAAATGCTCCGATGTCCGTATCGGCAAGTGACAGAGATTTGATGGCGGCAATTATCTACTGCGAAGCAGGTGCAGAGCCATATCAGGGAAAAGTTGCGGTTGGCGCAGTTATTATGAATCGTGTAAGAAGTTCAAGATTCCCAAACACAATTTCAGGAGTTATCTACCAGAAAGGACAGTTTGGTCCTGCAATAACAGGAAAATTGGGACGTGTACTCGCATCGGGAAAAGCGACGGCAGAATGTTATAAAGCAGCAGATGCAGCGTTAGCAGGGGAAAACCCAATTGGAAACCGTTTGTTCTTTGGAAACGGAAACACAGGATATAAGATTGGAAGTCATTACTTCCACTAGAGATTTAAAGAACAGGAGGTCAGTTTAATTGTGAACTGACCTCCTGTTCTTTAGATTTCTTTAGAATTTTACTTATCTTCTTTCAGAAAAAGTATTGTAAGATGAATGTATAATAAAATATAGGGGTAAATAACTATGTATAACTATTTCATTTTTTTCTCAACATTTTAAGACGCTATCTTTGTTTTGCAGCAGCAGACGTCATGCTGGGTGAGGGGGATTCACTATTACAATCGTCAACAAAAACGGATTACGTTTTGGTGGGATTAGCTTTATTCGTTTCTGCTATGATAGAGCGTGAATATTGGAAGTTGAAAGAAAATGATAGAGAGCAATTATTTTTAGAAGTTCCGAAAAATTTAAAACAGAAAGCAATTTTCGGTGTTTGGGTGTTGCTGAAAATTTTATATAATTATCTTATTATAGGGGTATTACAAATCATTTTTCTAAAAAGCGACAGTCTTTTAAAACCGAATACGGAGGGTGAATATTTTATTGCATTTATCATTATTCTATGTTCTTTTCCGATTGCATATTTTTATCAGAGAAAGAGGAGAAGTATGGTATAATATGAAAAAAGCGAAAGAAGGGGAGCATATGCAGGGAAGTAAAATCATGGTTGTAGACGATGATGCAGATATCCGTCAGGCATTAAGGGTGTTGCTGGAAACGGAAAACTATGAGGTGTCAGAAGCAGACAATGGGGAAATGGCATTGGAATTGCTGGACGAAACGGTTGACTTAATGATTTTAGATATTATGATGCCGGAGAAAGACGGACTCAGCACCTGTCGGGAAGTGAGGGAAAAATACACGTTTCCCATTTTATTTCTCACTGCAAAAACAACGGAAAATGATAAATACATGGGATTTTTAAGCGGAGGAGATGACTATCTGACAAAGCCTTTTTCAAAAATGGAGGTTTTGACCAGAGTTTCGGCAATGTTAAGACGATACCATGTTTATCAGGGGAAAGGAAGTGGGCCAAAGGAAAAATATATCTGTATTAAGGATTTGAAAATTGACAGGAATGTTTCCCGTGTTTTTCAGGGCGATAAAGAAATTGTCTTAACAAATACAGAGTATGACATTTTAGTTTTTATGGCGAAAAATCCAAATAGAGTTTTTACACTGGAAGAGTTATATGAAAAGATATGGGGCGAGCCGTATCACTTTTCCGTAAATGCAACTGTTATGGTACATATCCGAAATTTGCGGCGTAAACTAAATGATACATCACAGGCATCAAGATATATTAAAAATGTTTGGGGAAAGGGTTATGCGATTGTCGATGAAACGAATGAGAAAAAATTATCTGAATAGAGAACTGTTCATTTTAAGTCTGGTATCTTTCGGAATTGCTCTGCTTGTATATTTTGTTCTATCTGTTTCTTCCACATATCTCATTACAAGATATTATAACACCGAAGAACACATTGAAAAGTTAGAAAAAAGATATGCAAAAGAATTGCAGGGGTATATTACAAAAGAGGGAATTACCGTCAAAAATATCGGGGAAGTTGATGAGTGGGTTTTCAACAGGGACGATGTCTTTCTCAAAATTTTTATAAATGGAAATCTTGTTTATGATGCAATGTATGGAGCGACAGATAATGTTGTCGGTTCATCGGAAAACAGAGAACATTTTTTGGAGATGAACAGTTATGAACTGAATTTGGGAGAGGACAAGGCGGAGGCAATCCTGTTCTGTTATGATTTTGCAGCGGAAAACTATGGACGGTATGTTTCACTGCTGATTTCTTTTCTTGTGTTCTTTATCAGTATGATAGCGGGTGTGCGAAAGAAAATGAAATATCTTGTCACTCTGCAAAGGGAACTGCATATGCTGTCGGAAGACTTGAATTCTTCCATTACGCTTCAGGGAAATGACGAGATTACCGATGTGGCAAAAGGGATAGAATCATTGCGGTTGTCGGTGAAAGATAAAATGGAAAAAGAAAAGATGGCTTATGAGGCAAATCACCGCCTGATTACATCTCTGTCCCATGACATAAAAACTCCTCTGACGGTTATGATTGCTTATTTGGAGTTGGCGAAAAGCAAGGGAAGAGAATGTGCGGAGTTGGAAAAATATATAGGGATTTCGCTGGATAAGGCAAACCATTTGAAGGAACTGACAAATGAACTGTTCGAACATTTTCTTCTGCACGGAGGAATGCAGGAAGTTATTTTTGACAGGGTAAATGGAAATGAATTGATTATGCAGATGCTGGAGGAAAACTTATTTGATTTAGAAATGCAGGGAGTGGATATACGGCGTGACATAAATGATATTACCTCTGTTTTGGAAGTGAATGTAAACATGGTACACAGACTGTTTCATAATCTGTTTTCTAATCTAAATAAGTATGGGGATTTATCTAAACCGATATTTATCCATTATGCTCTGGAAAATAATCATCTTGTACTCTCCATGCAAAATGCAAAGGCGCAGATGCCGGACAAAAGGGAGTCGGCAAAAATTGGCTTGCATAATTGTGAGGCGATTATGGAAAAACATAAGGGGACGTTTGAAGTCTGCGAGAATGAAAACACATTTTCCGTAAGATTTGCTTTTCCTGTATGTACGAAGAAATAGTTATGATTTTTCTTGAAAAAGAAAATAAGATATAGTAAAATGAATAAACAATAACAATATTTTCAGAAAACAAGGAGGGATTCTCGTATGAGTATTGGAGCGATACTAGGAATTGCACTGTTGGTTTTGATTATTCTCATTTTAATCTCCTGCATCAAGATTGTTACGCAGGCACAGGCGCTTGTTGTGGAGAGATTGGGAGCATATCAGGCAACATGGGGCGTAGGTTTACATTTCAAAATACCGATTATTGAACGTGTGGCAAGAAAAGTAGACTTAAAAGAGCAGGTGGCTGATTTCCCGCCACAGCCTGTTATTACAAAGGATAATGTTACAATGAGAATTGATACGGTTGTATTCTATCAGATTACGGATCCGAAACTTTTCTGCTATGGTGTAGCGAATCCGCTTATGGCAATTGAAAACCTTACGGCCACAACACTCCGTAATATTATCGGTGATTTGGAGTTGGACGAAACACTTACTTCAAGAGAGACGATTAATGCGAAGATGCGTTCTTCCCTCGATGTGGCAACTGATCCGTGGGGAATTAAAGTAAACAGGGTAGAGTTGAAGAATATCATTCCTCCGGCAGCTATTCAGGACGCGATGGAGAAACAGATGAAAGCGGAACGTGAGAGACGTGAATCGATTCTTCGCGCGGAAGGTGAGAAGAAATCAACCATTCTCGTTGCCGAAGGTAATAAGGAATCAGCAATCCTCGATGCCGAGGCGGAGAAACAGGCAGCGATCTTGAGAGCTGAAGCACAGAAAGAGAAGATGATTAAAGAGGCGGAAGGTCAGGCAGAGGCTATTCTGAAAGTACAGCAGGCGAATGCAGACGGTATCCGGTTCCTGAAAGAAGCGGGAGCAGATGAAGCGGTATTGACAATGAAGAGTCTGGAAGCATTTGCAAAAGCAGCGGACGGAAAAGCGACGAAAATTATTATTCCGTCAGAAATCCAAAGTGTTGCGGGATTGGTAAAATCCGTAACGGAAATCGGAGCAGATAAATAATCATATAAAGAGAAGGGGTATGTCTGACATATCCCTTTTGCCATGTATATGAGGAGGTGTGAAATGAGACCGGTAATTGACTTGGAAAAAGAATACGCAATTATGCTGGACGGCGGAGGTGCAAGAGGCGCTTATCAGATTGGAGCGTGGAAGGCGTTAAAGGAAGCGGGTGTGAAAATCAATGCGGTGGCAGGAACATCTGTGGGAGCGTTGAACGGAGCATTTATCTGCATGGACGATGTTGAGAAAGCGGAGAAAGTGTGGAGCGAAATTGCATTTTCCAAAGTGATGGACGTGGACGACACATGAATGGAAAAATTATTCAGAAAAGAAACCCCGCTGACGGAAGTGTTGAGAGAACTGTGGAAGACACTGGCGGACGGAGGGGTTGACGTGACGCCTCTTCGGAAACTCATTCATGAAAATGTCGACGAGAAAAAGATACGCGATTCGGGGATAGAGTTTTGCATTATGACATTCTCTGTGTCGGACATGAAGGAACTGGACTTAAGCATGGAGGATATTCCGGAGGGAATGTTGGAAGATTTTCTGCTGGCGAGTGCCTATCTTGTCGGATTTAAAAATGAAAAACTCCACGGTAAAACATATATTGATGGCGGTGTCATCAACAATGTGCCAATGGGTGCACTTGTGGACAGAGGATATGAAAATATTATTCAGATTCGCATTTTCGGGCCGGGGAGAGAACCGAAAGTGCGCATTACGGACGAGATGAATGTGTACAGAATTGCGCCGCATGTAAAACTGGGAAGCATTATCGAATTTCATCAGAGAAGAAGCAGACAAAATATGCGGATTGGATATTACGATGCACGGAGAATGCTTTACGGGTTAAAAGGGCGGATTTACTATATTGAACAAACAGAGGAAGAGTGCTATTATAAGACGAGGATTTCACGTCTGTCAGAGAAGGAACGCATAGAAACTGCGTTTGAACTTAGAATGGCAGTAGGTTACACGGAAGAAGAACTCTATTTGACGATGTTGGAAGCCTGTGCAAAATTACTCCATATACAAAAGTATAAAATATATACGGAACAGGAGTTGTACACACAAATCTGCAGGCGGTATGAACGGGCAAAAGAGAAGGAAAAATTTCCGGGATTTGTTTCGTTGCTTGTGAGAATAGGAAGGGATTACGTGACGGATTTAATGGAAATGAATACGAGATGGGTGGGCGGCACCGTCTATTCATATGAGGAGATAGATTCCACCAATGCGGAGGCTTTGCGTCTGGCAAAAGCAGGAGAAAGCCACGGCACTCTTGTGGTTGCAAAAAAACAGTATGCCGGACGGGGGCGGAGAGGCAGAACATGGGAATCCGAAGATGAGGAAAATATTTATATGTCCCTTTTACTTCGGCCGGAGTTTTCTGCCGGGAAAGCGCCGATGCTTACGCTTGTAATGGCGTACAGCGTGGCAAAAGTATTGCGGGAACAGGAAAATTTGGACGTGATAATTAAATGGCCAAATGATTTGGTCATCGGGAAAAAGAAAATTTGCGGAATTCTCACCGAGATGAAAATGGAGGAAAACAAGATTTCTTCGGTGATAATCGGTGTGGGAATCAATGTAAATGTGGAAAGTTTTCCGAGAGAACTTCGGGATAAGGCGACTTCGCTCAGAAGAGAGGCGGGAAGAGAGTTTTGCTGTACCGATTTGATTGCGAAGATAATGGAATCCTTTGAACAAAACTATAATTATTTTTCTGAAGTGGAAGATTTGTCTTTCATACAGGAAGAATACAATGAGATATTAGTAAACTGTGGAAAACAGGTGCGGATTTTAGAACCGCACAATGAATATGAGGCGGTGGCGCTCGGCATTAATGAAGAAGGCGAACTGCTTGTGGAGAAAGAAACCGGAGAAATCGAGAGAGTTTTTGCGGGAGAAGTTTCAGTGAGAGGAATGTATGAATATGTATAACAAAGAAGAAAGAACAGTGCTGTGTGCGTCAAACGCATATGAAAAGAAATATTATTTTAACCCTGACTTTGATGCGCTGCCAGACAGTATTAAGGACGAACTGAAAATCATGTGCGTACTGTATACGGAAGAAATCGGCGGTATTCTTGCGTTGGAATTCGAGGAGGACGGAACACTTGTGTTTGAAGTGTCCTCAGAGGAAAATGATTTTCTCTACGATGATATCGGAAGCAGATTAAAGATTAAAGAATTACAGAGAACAAAAGAAGACATGCTTCGTTCTTTGGAACTGTACTATAGAGTGTTCTTCTTGGGAGAGGAAATCGGGGAATGATACTGAAAATAGGAAATGTAGAACTGGAAAATCGGTATATTTTAGCTCCGATGGCAGGCGTCACTGATTTGCCATTCCGCTTATTATGTAAAGAACAGGGAGCAGGGCTTCTCTGTATGGAGATGGTCAGTGCGAAGGCGATTCAGTATAAAAACAAAAATACGCAGGCGCTTTTGAAAATTCACCCGGAAGAGCGTCCGGTTTCCCTTCAGTTATTCGGCTCAGATCCCGACGTGATGAGTGAAGTGGCAAAGAGTATTGAAGAGTTACCGTTTGCGATTTTAGATATTAACATGGGCTGTCCCGTTCCGAAAATTGTAAAGAATGGGGAAGGTTCTGCTCTTATGCAGAATCCGAAACTGGTGGAACAGATAGTGAAGAAAGTATCGGGAGCCATTCAAAAGCCGGTGACGTTGAAGATTCGCAAAGGGTTTAATGATGAATCTGTCAATGCGGTGGAAATTGCAAAAATCATTGAAGCGAGCGGCGGTGCAGCCGTTGCCGTTCACGGAAGAACAAGGGAACAGTATTATTCCGGCAAAGCGGATTGGGACATTATCCGTCAGGTGAAAGAGGCGGTTTCCATTCCGGTCATTGCAAACGGAGATGTGACTTGCGGACGGGACGCGATAGATATTCAAAAGCAGACGAACTGTGACGGGATTATGATCGGGAGAGGAGCGCAGGGGAATCCGTGGATTTTCTCTGAACTGCTTTACTACGAAAAACACGGTGAGATGCCCGAGCGTCCCGATGTGCATGAAGTGAAAAAGACAATGCTAAGACATGCAAAACTGCAGATGCAGTATAAAGGTGACTATTTAGGAATCCGTGAAATGCGGAAACATATCGCATGGTACACTACCGGAATGAAAAATTCTGCGAAGTTAAGAGACGATATCAACCGGGTGGAAAGTTTTGAGGAACTGGAAACGTTATTGGACGAAAGATTAACAGATTAGTGAAAGTGCATAAAAAATATCCTGTGAATAGAGTGAAACACTTTATTCACAGGATATTTTTTGTATAACTTTTATTATGGATAAATTTTCCTGCAAGCATTATAATAAAAAATAAGGCGAAACAATAGAAGACCGGATATTTTGCATAAAAGGATTTTGCCATAAACAGGGAGGAAAAAGAATGAAAAAGAGAAGAAGAATTTTGGCATTACTGCTTGCGACTACTTTGACACTCAGCAGTATGCCTGCAGTTTTGGCAAAAGAGGGAACAAAACCTCAGGACAGTACGACAAAAGAACAGCCATTTTGGTCGGGAACAGGGGAGAGTGATAAGTTTCGTATTCCATGTTTGGTATCACTAGATGACGGAACCCTTGTAGCGGGCTGCGATGCCAGATGGACAACCCATATGGACGGCGGCGGATTGGATACGATTGTGTCCTACTCTAAAGATAAGGGACAGACATGGCGCTATACATTTGCCAACTATCTTGGAGATAACGGAAATGAACATAATGTCAATTCTACAGCATTTATTGATCCTGCAATGGCAACGGACGGTGAGAGAGTGTACATGATTGCCGATTTGTATCCGGCAGGATACGCGTTGAACGGAGCGAAGAAACAGCCTGTTCCGGGAAAGAGCCATGATGATAAGGGAAATATCCTTTTGGCAGATGCGAGAAATTGGAATGACGTTTGGGGAAGTGAACGTACAAACGCTGCGAATTATACATACCGTTTAATAAAGAATGAAGGTGAAGACGGAAGGCCTACATACTCTATTCAAGATGCAAACGGAAAAATTATGGAAGGCTATACGGTTGATGCTTATTTCAATGTAAAAGGCGAAAACGTGAATGCCAATCTTTTTGAAGCCGATTCTCCATTTCAGGTATGGCCGACAGACTACCTTTATCTGACGACGTCGGAGGACGGAGGAAGAACATGGTCTGTTCCTTCCATCTTAAATTTAAGAAGAGACAGTGAACAGTCGCTTCTCGTTGGACCGGGGTGCGGAATGGTAACTTCAGAGGGCAGAATTGTATTTACCGCATATGAATTTACGAACGGAGATAAAAACAGTGTGGCAATCTACTCTGACGACGGAGGAAGAACGTGGAAGAGAGGAAAGTCTGTATCCGGTCTTAGTTCTGAAGCGGTTGTAACGGAAGCGGACGGAAAATTATATATGTTTACCCGCCACGGAGGATACTATGTGTCAAATGATTGGGGAGAAACATGGTCCGGACGAAAAGATATGGGGATAAATTACAACTTAGGCTGCCAGTTGACAGCAGTAACTTATCCGGAGAAAATTGACGGGAAGACAGCAATTCTTTTTGCTGCACCATCTAATACAACAACACGTGCAGCAGGAAAAATTTTCGTAGGCTTAGTTCAGGAAGACGGTACATTAAAGTGGACATATGATTACAGCATTAACGGTTCGGATTATTATGCATATTCGTGTCTGACCGTATTGCCTGACGGAACAGTAGGCTTATTATATGAAAATGGCGCAACAGAAATCAAATATATCGGCTTGGATATAAAAGATATTGCGAAAGGTGCAGCAATCGGAAACATTTGGTGTACGGACGATGCGGGGAAAACGGTATCGACAGTTACAATGAAATCAGATGAAACAAAAACGCTTACGGTAAACGGATTAAAAGAAAATGCGGAAGTAACCGTAGAGTCAGATAATGAGTCTGCAGTAGAAGCGACATACGAAAATGGCAAATTAAAATTGACTTCCTCAAAAGTAACAGGATTGAAACAGGCGGTTGTAACTGTAAAATGCGGGGAGGCAGACACAGAACTCCACGTAAATGTAACGGACAGCGAAAAGTATGAGATTGTAAATCTTCGTGTAGGAGATACAAAAACATATACGGATAAAACCGGAAATTACAGTGATAATAAACTGGAAGGGTTAGACAAAGATATTGCTGAAGTGATACTTGAAGGGGAAGACGCAAAAGACGAGGAAATCAAACCGGAAGCAGAAATTCAGTTGGGAACGAACGCACAGTTTGATGGAGAGAAGAAGAAAATCAGCAGCAGTCTGTTTACGTTTGATAAAAAGGATAACGGAAAATACGCCATTTCTGCAACGACGGCAAAAGGCAAGAAAGTATATCTCACTCCAAAGACAGCTGCAACGGCAAATACACCGCTCACAAAAACAAGTGCGGATATCACCGTGGCAAAAGGAGAGGACGGAACATTTAGTTTCACACAAGAGGCAGCCGGCGGAGCAGGAGGAATTTTATATTTCCATAAAGAAGCAGGTAAATTGTACTTTGACAGAAACGGAACAATGCATAATAACTGTAAATTTGATATTTACAAAGCCGTAGAAAACGCAAAAGACAGCGAAATTCCGGGATATATAAAAGTAAAGGATTTATCAGAAATTACAGATAACGGACAGTATGTAATTGCTTCAAAAGCAGCGGACGGAAGAAACTATCTGCTTAATCCTTCGCAGGAAACAGATAAATATAGTTATGTTGCAAAAGTAACCGGGAAAATGTACGAAGGACAGCCTACACCGGCAAAAACAGACATAACCATTAAGGGAAAAGCGGAAGGCGAAACAGAAGTAACCATCGGAAAAACCACATATTATATCATTGTAAAAAATGATGTAAAAGAAGTGAATTTAAAAGTAGGAGAAACGGTAAATATACCGGGAAAAATCGTACAGGCAAAAGGAGAGACAGACAGCATCTCGAAGGTAGAGCGCAACGACATGCCTCCTTATAAAGCGATTACGGAACTGAAAGAAGGAACATACTTGTTTGGAAGCGGAACTCACATTCTGTTAAATACACCAAGTAGCAAAGATAATCCTACAGGGTTGGCAATGCAGGCGGCAAATTTCAATGTAGGAGAGTACAACGAATCTCTTTGGACAATCGAAAAGTCAGAGAATGGTTATACGATGAAAGATGTCAACGGCAAATATGTAAATATTGATAACCAGAATGTGACATTAAAAGATACGCCGCAGACACTCACAATATCAAAGAGAAGTCAGGGTGGATTTGCAGTTTCCCGCAACGGATATTATTTAAACAACTGGGAAGGCGCGAACAACAAAGTGGCCGCTTACACAGGTGATGACAACGCATGGAGTTTCTATAAAGCGTCCGTGGGTAATGTTGTCACAGGAGAAAAGGCCGGAAAAGTAACTTTAGTTACGGAAGGAACAACATATAAGATTACAGTTGAGCAGGATCCTGTCACATGCAAACATACATGGGGAGACTGGGAAGTAATCAAAGAAGCAACCTGTACAGAGGGCGGCGAAGAAACAAAGACCTGTACAAAATGTCATGCGACAGAGACAAGACAGACAAAAGCACTCGGTCATAAGTTTAGTGACTGGGAAGTAGTAGAAGAACCTACAGCAACAGAGGACGGATACGAAGAGAGAGTGTGCGAACGCTGTAAAGCGAGACAGACAAAGGTACTTCCTGCAACCGGAGAAAATAATAACAACGGCGGAGATACAGGAAATCAAAATAATGGTGGAACTGCGGGTAACAGTGGAAATCATGATAACAGCGGCAACTCAGGAAACAGCGGAAATCAGAATCAGAAACCGGTAAAAACAGGCGATATGGCAGATCCGCTTACAACTGCTTTGGGAATGGCAGGCTGCCTCGGTGCAATCATTGCAATTCTTCGCAGAAAATCAGGAAAATAAAAATCTGGGGGATACTTAGGTATCCCCTATTTTATACGGTTTACAGAGTATGAACAACCTTGACAATCCCCTGTTTGTAAGGTATAATACTGAAATTGTCAAAGTATATTCAAATGAAGAAATGCATGAAAAAATTCATGAAAAAATAAAATGGTAAATCAAGGGAGGCAGTTAAGATGGCAGATAAAAAGACTATCCTTACTTATGCTGGATTAAAGAAACTTGAAGAGGAATTAGAAAATTTAAAAGTAGTAAAACGTAAAGAAGTAGCAGGAAAGATTAAAGAAGCAAGAGAGCAGGGCGATTTATCGGAAAACGCAGAGTACGATGCAGCAAAAGACGAACAGCGTGATATTGAAGCTCGTATCGAAGAGTTAGAGAAGATTTTGAAAAATGCGGAAGTTGTTGTAGAAGACGAAGTTGATTTGGATAAAATCAGCATTGGCTGTACAGTTACGGTATACGACAATGAATTTGAAGAAGAGATGGAATTTAAAATCGTAGGTTCCACAGAGGCGAACAGTCTTGAAGGGAAAATCTCAAATGAATCTCCTGTAGGAAAGGCGTTAATCGGAAGAAAAGTAGACGATGTCGTGGAAGTAGAAACACAGGCAGGCGTTATGGAATACAAAGTATTAAAAATTGAAAGGTCAATTTAATAAAGGAGTGGGAAAAGTGGCAGAACAAAAGAATGCACAGGAACAGGATATTAACCAGTTAAGAAAAGTACGCCGTGAAAAATTGGCAGACTTACAGGAAAACGGAAAAAATCCGTTCCTTATTACAAAATATGATGTGACTCATCATAGTATGGAAATCAAAGATAATTTTGAAGAAATGGAAGGAAAAGATGTTTCCATCGCCGGACGTATTATGTCTAAACGTGTTATGGGGAAAGCATCTTTCTGTAATGTTCAGGATTTACAGGGAAATATCCAGTCTTATGTTGCAAGAGATAACATAGGAGAAGAAGCGTACAAAGAATTCAAGAAAATGGATATCGGAGATATCGTAGGAATTAAGGGTGACGTATTCCGCACAAAAATGGGTGAAATTTCCATTCATGCACAGGAAGTGACTTTATTGTCAAAGAGTCTTCAGATTCTTCCTGAGAAATTCCACGGTTTAACAAACACAGATTTACGTTACCGTCAGAGATATGTAGACTTAATTATGAACCCTGATGTAAAAGATACGTTTATCAAGCGCTCTAAAATTATCAGTGCGATTAGAAAATATTTGGACGGACAGGGATTTATGGAAGTGGAAACTCCAATCTTAGTTTCAAATGCAGGTGGAGCAGCGGCAAGACCATTTGAAACACATTTCAACGCATTGAACGAAGACTTTAAACTTCGTATTTCTTTAGAGTTATACTTAAAGAGACTGATTGTCGGTGGAATGGAACGTGTTTATGAAATCGGACGTGTATTCCGTAACGAAGGATTAGATACAAGACATAACCCTGAATTTACATTGATGGAATTATACCAGGCATATACAGACTACAACGGAATGATGGATTTAACTGAAAATCTTTACCGTTATGTAGCACAGGAAGTTCTTGGTACAACAAAGATTACTTACAATGGTGTTGAGATGGATTTGGGCAAACCATTTGAGAGAATCACAATGGTAGACGCGGTTAAGAAATATGCAGGTGTTGACTGGAATGAAGTTCAGACATTAAAAGAAGCAAGAGCGCTTGCGAAAGAACATAAGGTTGAGTATGAAGAACGCCACAAGAAGGGTGATATTCTTGCGTTATTCTTTGAAGAATTCGCAGAAGAACATTTAATTCAGCCTACATTTGTTATGGATCACCCAATTGAAATTTCACCGTTGACAAAGAAAAAACCGGATAATCCGGAATATACAGAGCGTTTTGAGTTCTTTATGAATGGTTGGGAAATGGCGAATGCTTATTCAGAGTTAAATGACCCGATTGACCAGAGAGAACGTTTTAAAGCACAGGAAGAGTTGCTTGCACAGGGTGACGAAGAAGCAAATACAACAGATGAAGACTTTATGAATGCGTTGGAAATTGCTATGCCGCCAACAGGTGGTATCGGATTTGGTATCGACAGAATGTGTATGCTCTTAACAGACAGCGCAGCAATTCGTGATGTATTGTTATTCCCGACAATGAAGAGCATGGGAGCTGCAAAGAACGAAGCTAACAACGCTGCACAGTCTGCTCCAGTTGAAAAAACAGTGGAAAAAGCAATCGCTGAAGTGAAAGAAACCTACGATTTCTCTAACGTAGAAGTGGAACCATTATTCAAAGATACGGTTGATTTTGACACATTCAGCAAGTCTGATTTCAGAGCTGTAAAGGTAAAAGAATGTGAAGCAGTTCCAAAATCTAAGAAGCTTTTGAAATTCGTTCTGGATGACGGAAGCGGCGAAGATCGCGTGATTTTAAGCGGTATTCACGATTATTACGAGCCGGAAGAACTGGTTGGAAAGACATTACTTGCAATCACAAACCTTCCTCCACGTAAGATGATGGGAATTGATTCCTGCGGTATGATCATCTCTGCTACACACCTTGTAGAAGGAAGAGAAGGACTCAATGTTCTGATCCTTGATGACAAGATTCCGGCAGGAGCGAAGTTGTACTAAAAGAGTAATAATCTTCAGAGTTTGACAATAGATTTGTATTCCAACAATATAGATTGTTGAGGGCACTTTTTGAAAGGAAAATCTTTCAAAGAGTGCCCTTTTTTGAGAATATTAGGATTAGTGATGCGTACACCAGTTGAGGAAGCCGACAAACGTAAAAAATGATTGACATTCATCTCAATAAAGAAAAGTATGTTGATATTAATGTGGAATGGGTGATGTAAATGAAATTGAATGCAGTAATATTAGAAACACTAAAAAATAACAATAATATAATTACCACGTCGCAGGCTGTAGAACTAGGGTTCTCGCGCTATCTTCTTTCAAAATATGAGAAGGCAGGATTGTTGGAGAGAGAAAGACAAGGTGTGTATGTACTTCCGGATTCAATTCATGATGATATGTACACATTGACGTTGCGTTCAAAGAAAATCATTTTTTCTCATGATACATCATTATTTTTAAATGGTTTATCGGAAAGGACACCATTTGTTCATTCTATAACAATTCCAAATAATACGAGGGTATCAAAGGCTATACAGGCAGAATGCATATGTTATCATATAAAACCGGAATTATATCAGATAGGAATGACCACTCGAAAGACAACACTCGGAAATGAAGTACGTTATTATAATTTGGAACGTACGATTTGTGATTTGTTGCGTTCAAGGAGCAGAGGTGATGAAGAGACGATTCTAAGTGCAATAAAAAATTATGCTGAAACTTCAAATAAAGATTTGAATTTGCTGGCGGTGTATGCTTCAAAATTTGGCGTAGATAAAATATTAAAACGATATATGGAGGTTACTGTGTAAAACTGAATGCTTGTTATGATACGATTGTTACGCCATTGTCTATTGATATATCTATAGGAGATATTATTACACCATCTGCTGTGAAATATGAATTTGGTGGAATATTTGATGATGCACTAAAAACTACGGCATTGCATCGCGGTTCATTGGAAAAGATTGTAAATGTAAAAGAAATTTTCTTATGCAAAAGAAATATCATATGAAAATATTATTGACGTTTTAAGGAAAATACTTATAGATAACAAAGGAGAATAAATCTATTTTATATTTGCTATAGTTTATTATATATGATTTGTGGTATAATGGAATTCTAGTAAAAATATAAAGAGGGAGTAAATATGGACGCAAAAGAAAAACGAAAATTACACAGACAAAAAATGAAAGAAGAAGGAAAATATCAAAACAAACAAAAGAAAGGTAAAAAGAAAAATTCCATTTTTAGTACAATCGTTTTGATTGTTGCTATTTGTGTATTTTGTTTCTCTGCTTTTCAACTGTATCAGATTTTTTCTTCTTATAAAAAAGGAAACGATGAGTACGATAAAATCAAAAATCTTGCAATCTCTGTAGAGAAGAACGAGCAGGGTGAGGAGAAATTTAAAGTTGATTTCAATAAATTGTGGGAAATCAATCCGGATACAATAGGGTGGATTAGATTTGAAGAGCCGTCAAGAATTAACTATCCGGTTGTACACAGTAAAGATAACAAAGAGTATTTGACAAAACTTTTTGGTACAGGAAAAAACACATATGGTACTTTGTTTGTAGATAAAGATAATTCGGGAGATTTTCAAGATAAAAATACAATTATTTACGGACATCGTATGAAGAGCGGTTCTATGTTCGGACAGTTGGAAAAATATATGGAAGAGTCATTTTATAAAGAACATCCATATTTCTATATTTACACTCCTGACGGGAAAGAATCAAAATATCAGGTAATTTCGGCAGCGGTTGTAAAAGATACATCGAGAACATATACGAAAACTTTTCAAAATGATGAAGAATTTATGGATTATATAGATTATGTACGTTCTATTTCAAATTATCAGACGGATGCTGAAGTAACGAAAGATTCTCGTATCGTCAGTTTGTCTACTTGTACAATCGACAGTAATGAGGATAGATTTGTGTTACAGGCAGTAAAAATCAGTGAGAGATAGGAGGAAATATATTGGAAAAATTGGAATATGAGGTGGGCGATGTAGTTAGATTGAAGAAAAAGCATCCTTGCGGAAGTTTTGAGTGGGAGATACTGCGTGTAGGTGCGGATTTTCGTTTGAAATGTACGGGCTGCGGTCACCAAATTATGATAGCACGAAAAATTGTGGAGAAAAACACGAAAGAGTTAAAAAAAGGCTTGAAATAACCTTTTAGATATGGTAACATATCAAATTGTGATATATTATATAAAATCCTTGTTCTCGCAGACGAGGACCAAAAGACCATAAGGAGGTATAAGAGATGAACAAATATGAATTGGCCGTTGTTGTCAGTGCAAAAATCGAAGATTACGCTAGAACAGAAACAATCGAAAAAGTAAAAGAAATTATTGCTCGTTTCGGTGGTAATGTGACAGACGTTGATGAATGGGGTAAGAGAAGATTGGCTTACGAAATTCAGAAAATGAAAGAAGGATTTTACTACTTCATTCATTTTGAATCTGATTCAACTGTTCCGGCAGAAGTAGAAAGCAGACTTCGTATTATGGAAAACGTAATCAGATTTTTGTGCATCAGACAGGACGCATAGAAAGAAGAAAGAGGCAATCGTATGAATAAAGTAATTTTAATGGGACGTTTGACAAGAGATCCTGAAGTCAGATATTCGCAAGGTGCGAACGCAACTGCAGTTGCCAGATATTCATTGGCAGTTGATCGCCGTTTTAAACGTGACGGAGAACCGACAGCGGACTTTATTAACTGCGTTTCTTTTGGAAGAACAGCAGAATTTGCTGAGAAATATTTCCGTCAAGGATTAAAAGTAGTAGTAACAGGACGTATTCAGACTGGAAGTTACACTAATAAAGACGGAGTAAAAGTATATACAACAGATGTAGTTGTAGAAGAGCAGGAATTTGCAGAAAGCAAAGCGGCAAGTGAGAATAGTGGTTATCAGGCAAGTCCTATGCCGTCGCCAAGTGCAGACATTGGTGATGGATTCATGAACATTCCGGACGGAATTGATGAGGAATTACCATTCAGTTAAACAGCGATTTATTAACGTAGATATTCATTACAGTGTAATGAAAAGAGAAGAAATTAGGAGGTAATTAAAATGGCTTACGATAAAGGTAACAAAGCAGATTCTCCAATGAAGAGAAGAGGCGGACGCAGAAGAAAAAAAGTTTGTGTATTCTGTGGAAAAGAAAATAACGAAATCGATTACAAAGATGTGGCTAAATTAAGAAAATATGTTTCTGAAAGAGGAAAAATTCTTCCAAGAAGAATCACAGGAAACTGTGCAAAACATCAGAGAGCGCTTACAGTGGCAATTAAGAGAGCAAGACACTTAGCATTAATGCCATACGTTCAGGACTAATTTAAATGTAGAGAGTTATGATGGAGAAATCTGTCATAACTCTTTTTTTAGAATTTAAAAAGACTCATCTTACCTTTTCCATAAAAAGTATTGTAGAAAGGAGAAGAAGTATAATGAAAAAAGCAGTATTGATTTGGGAAATGCCTCTGATACTGGGAACGCCGAGTAATCCTATATCACATATTTTGTATCACAAAACGGCGGAAAGGTATGTGGAGAGATTTACACGGTTCTGTAAAGAAAATAGTTTGGATTGGTGTATAATTTTAGATGAAACGCATGGAGATGTGGAGGAGTTACTTCAAAATGAAATAGATATGCTGGTTTTTGCACCGGGAAGAAGAAGCCGTTCTTTTGTATATAATAAGGAATTGAAGGAAACCTCTGTTCCTATTTATATGCTTACTGAAGAGGAATATCAGAATGGAAAGTTTGAGAAATGGTTAAATATTTAAAAAAGCGGAAACGAAAATACATTTTCATGCAAAGTATAGATAAAAATATAAAGTAGAAAAAATTTTCTCATAAAAATGATAGTTTTTCTGTTCAAATGTAGGAAACTATTGTATAATATAGCAAGGTATGACAACCTAACTTTAGGAGAGGAGAAAGAAAATGAACAAGTTTACAAAAGGAACAGCACGTTTCGGAGCAACTTTGCTCACAGCGGTGTTGACAATGTCTTGTTTCTCACCATTAGCTACAGCGAATGCAAGCATAGATGTGAGAACACAATCCCAGACGCAGATGAGTTCGGACAAAGAAGTTGTATATGTAAATACAGTTAACAATGCAACAGAACGTACACAGAACTTTGATGCAAACTGGAAATTTTATTTAGGTGATGCAGGAAATGCACAGACAAGTAACTTTGATGACTCTAAGTGGAGAAATATTTCTTTACCACATGATTACAGTATCGAGCAGGAATACTCAAAGCAAATGGAAGCAGAGAGTGGATATCTTCCGGGAGGAACTGGTTGGTACCGTAAACACTTCACTGTAGGCAATGAATTAAAAGGTAAAGAAATCCGCCTTGACTTTGACGGTGTTTATATGAATTCAACTGTTTATATTAACGGTGAAGAATTAGGAACACACCCATACGGATACACACCATTCTCATTCGATTTGACAGACCACATCAAATTCGGTGAAGAAAATGTTATCGCAGTTAAGGTTGACCACAAAACACCTTCAAGCCGTTGGTACTCAGGAAGTGGTATTTACAGGAGTGTAAACTTAACAGTTACAGATGCTGTAAATGTTGCTTTAAACGGAACAAAGGTAGAAACACCTGAACTTGCAACAAATCAGACAACAGTAAAAACAACAGTAAAAACAACAGTGGAAAATGACGGAAAAGAAGCAAAAGACGTTGTTTTAACACACAAAGTTTTTGAAAAAGGTAACTCTAAGAATGTTATCGGTGAAACAACAACACAGAAAACAACAATTCAGCCAAATGGCAAAGCAGACATTAACGCTGAATTTACTGTAAGTAACCCTAAATTATGGGATATTGAAAGCCCAAATCTTTACACTGTACGCACAGAAGTAAAAGTGGGAGATAAAGTTGTTGATACATATGACACAGAATATGGTTTCCGTTATACAAAATTTGACAAAGATACAGGATTTTACTTAAACGGAAAACCTGTAAAATTAAAAGGTGTTTGTATGCACCACGATCAAGGTGCTTTAGGTGCAGTGGCAAACCGCCGTGCAATTGAACGTCAGGTTGAAATATTACAGGAAATGGGTTGTAACTCTATCCGTGTAACACATAACCCGGCAGCACAGCACTTAATTGATATTTGTAATGAGAAAGGTATTTTAGTTGTAGAAGAAATCTTCGACGGTTGGCATCATGCTAAAAATGGAAATACAGAAGACTTTGCAAAATACTTTGAAAAACAAGTTGGTGAAAATAATAAACTTATTGGTGCTACACCTACAATGACATGGGCTGAATTTTCTTTAAAGGCTACTTTAAAGAGAGATTGTAATGCACCATCTGTGATTATGTGGTCTTTAGGAAATGAAATCCAAGAAGGAAACTATAAGAGTGGATTCTTGGAAAGAACACCAAATATGATTAAATGGGCACAGGCAGTTGATAAAACTAGAGAATTGACTATCGGAAGTAATGCAGTTAAAAATGAAGGTGTTAATGGAGAACACTCTAAGATTGCTGATAAGATTACAGAGGCAGGTGGAGTTTCAGGAACAAACTACTCTGATGGGAATAGTTATGATAGATTAAGAAACTTGCATCCGAATTGGAAAATTTATGGTTCAGAAACAGCATCTTCTGTAAACAGTCGTGGAGTGTACCATACAAAAGACAGAGATAACAATACGCAAGAATTAAGTTCCTATGACACTTCAAAAGTAAACTGGGGTGCATTTGCAAGTGATGCTTGGTATGATGTTATTACTCGTGACTTTGTGGCTGGAACATATGTGTGGACAGGATTTGACTATATCGGTGAACCAACACATTGGAATGGAACAAATCCGGGAGTAGTAGGTAAATGGCCTTCACCAAAGAACTCGTTCTTCGGTATTGTAGATACAGCCGGAATGCCAAAAGACTCTTATTATTTATATCAGAGTCAGTGGAATGATGATGTAAATACACTTCATGTATTACCTACTTGGAATAGAGATGAAATTATTTTAGACAATCAGAATAAAGCAGAAGTTGTTGTATATTCAGATGCTCCAAAAGTAGAATTATGGTTGACTCCAGCAGGAAGCAAAGAAGCAAAGAAAGTCGGAGAAGCACAGGAATTAGAAACAAGAACAACAGAAAAAGCAAAACATAGTTATCAGGTTGTTAAGGGAAGCAATAAACTTTATCGTACATGGAAAGTTCCATATGAAGCAGGAACATTAGAAGCAAGAGCTTTTGATGCAAATGGTAAGCCGATTACAGATACAAAAGGACGTTCTTCTGTAACAACAGCAGAAAAAGAAGCAAAATTACAGGTAAAAGCAGACCGGAATGAAATCAAGGCAAACGGTACAGATTTGTCTTACTTACAGATTGATGTAGTAGATGCAAAGGGTAACATTGTACCAAATGCAGATGATAAAGTGAAAGTTGAAGTAACAGGTAACGGAACTTTAGTTGGATTAGACAACGGCTGGCAGACAGACCATGACTCTTATAAGGGCAAAGAACGTAGAGTTTACAATGGTTCAGGTATTGCGATTGTACAGTCTACAAAGAATGCTGGAGAGATTAAGGTTAAAGTTTCAGCAGAAGGTTTAGGAGAAAAAACAGTTACTTTAAATACAACAGCAGATACAACAGGTGGAGAACAGCAGGTTGTAGTGGATAGTTTCTTTATGGAAAAGAACTATTATGTAAAAGTTGGAAATAAACCAAGTTTACCGAAAACAATCGAAGTCAGATATTCTAACGGAACAAAAGAACAGAAACCGGTTAAATGGAATACAATCTCAGATGAACAGACAAATAAAGCGGGTGCATTTACAGTCAAAGGTACTGTAGAGAATGCTGGAGAAGTATCTGTCAGAGTGAATATGATTGATGAAGTCGGTGGATTATTAAATTACTCTACAGCTGTACCTGTAGGAACGACACCTACATTACCAGAATCGAGAACAGCTTACTTAAGTAACGGAGAAGTGTTAGATGTTTCATTCCCTGTGAAATGGGAAGAAAAAGATGCCTCTGCTTATAATAAAGTTGGCACAGTTATCGTAAATGGAACAGCAAATGTATTAGGAAAAGAGGTAACAGTTACTGCAACAGTGCGTGTGGCAAAAGAAGATGTTGCTCTTGGAGATAGTATTTCAGGTGCAGCAGTTGTTCTTGAACAGGACATTCCTGAGAATATGCAATCAGACCACTTACCTGCAATTAAAGACGGCAATACAGGTAAAAATGCAAATAACGAGGGTGGAACGAATAAGAGTGTATGGACAAACTATAAAAACTCAAATGAGGGAAATGATAACAAAGCAGAAATTATAATGGGATATGATACACAGGTAGTTCTTGGAGAAATTGTTATTCATTTCTTTGAAGATAGTTATAGTGCGAGATTCCCAGATGCGAATAAAACAAAGATTTATGTAGCAGAAACAAAAAATGGTCCTTGGACTCAAGTACAGGCAAAAGAACAAATCGGTACAGCAAAAGATGGTATTAAGCCGTATACTTATAAATTAGATGCACCGGTTTCAGCAACATTTATTAAATTTGAATTGACAAATAAAGATGAACAGTTAGACGGTCGTAAACCATGTACCGGTATTACAGAAATTGAATTAAAGAAAGCAACAACTTCCTTTAAAACAAATACAACTGCAGAATTAGGCAAATTAACTGTAAATGGTGTAGAGTTGACAAAACAACAACTTGCATCAGGAAAATACACAACATCTGCACTTGTAGCAGACGTTACACCGGAAGCAAAAGATAATGCGGCAGTAACAGTTCTTCCAAAGAACGAAAACAATCAGATTAAAATTATCATTGAATCAGAAGATCACAAAACAACAAATACATTTACAATCTTCTTAAATGATAAAGATCCTGATGTATACTATCCAAACAAAGACATTACACCATCAGCGCCGTTCTCATTACCAAGTCCGGATGCTCATGAAGGTGATGTTAGATATGTGTTGGATGGAGATGTAAATACACATTGGCATACAAACTGGCGTAATGGTGCAACAGCAAGCGATATTGCGAAACGTGAAATTACATTAACATTAAAAGAAGCAGCGACAATTGATGCGATGAATTATCATCCTCGTGTATATGGTGGTGGAAATGGCCGTGTAACAAAATATAAAGTTTTATATAGTGTGGACGGCACAACATTTAATGAGTCAGACGTATGTGCAGAAGGAACTATTTCACAAGATAAAGCAGATTGGACATTGATTGAATTTACAAAACCGGTAAAAGCAAAAGCATTCAAACTGATTGGTGTACATACATATACTGATCAAGGTGCTGACAAACACATGGCAGTTGCTGAGTTACGTTTAAGAATGAACAGAGAAACAACAGATATTTCTGATGAAGCAAACAAAGTAACAATCGACCCTATTGCAAAACAGAAAGTAGATGTTGTAGATGAAAAACATCCTGTAGAACCACAGGTAACTGTAAAACAGAATGGAAAAGCCTTAACATACGGTATTGATTACAAAGTAAGTTACGCAGATAATACAAAAGAAGGTACTGCAAAAGCAATCGTGACAGGTATTGGAAAATACTCAGGAACATTGGAAACTACTTTTGCAATCGAAAAGAACCCTGTAGTTTTAACAAGCATTGCAGTAAAAACATCACCAAAAACAGATTACCATGTAGGTGATACATTCAATCCGGAAGGATTAGTATTAAGTGTATTCTATAGTGACAATACATCATCAGAAGTTGCTTACACAGCAGAGACAAAAGATAAATTTACATTTGCACCTTCTTTGGAAACAGCCTTAAAAGAAACTGACGAAGTTGTAACAGTAACTTATGAAGGTAAAACAACAGAAGTTAAAGTAAATGTAACAGAAAAACAGGAATCTACTGTAAGAAAAGCATTAGAAGAAAGAGTAAAATTTGCTCAGACAATTACTTCAAACGGATACACAGCAGATAGTTATAGTGCATTTAAAGCAGCATTAAAAGCAGCGGAAGAAACATTAGCGAATGAAAATGCTACAGACGCTCAGTTACAGTCAGCATTAGATAACTTAAATGCCGGAATTAACGGATTAAAAGAGGAATCGGTAACACCAAATCCTAACCCAAATCCAAATCCAGATGAAAATGGTGACCGCGATGAACTTCGTGCAAAATTACAGAAATTCTATGATGAATGCTTAGCATACTACAAAGAAGGAAACTATTCTAAAGACAACTGGAAAGTTTACGAAGATGCAATGGCACAGGCTAAAGCAGCGCTAGATAACGAAAATGCAACAGAAAAAGAATTGAAAGATGCACTTTCAGACTTAATCAATGCAACAAAACGCTTAAACGATGAAGGAAAGGCTGAAGAACAGAATCCTCCAACACCACCGACAAGCATTGAAACAGGCGATCAGGCACCAATCACAATGATTGTTGTGTTAATGGTAGTTGCAGTTGTAGCAATCGTTGGTATCGTTGTTTACAAAAGAAAAAAGAGATAAGTTGTAAAAACTAGATAGGAAAATCCCGTTTCAGAAATGGAACGGGATTTTTTTAAACAGTATTTGAAAAACATATAATCCTATGTTATAATCACAACGTTATTTTCGCAAAAAGGAGGGAAGGGAAAAAGTAACTTATTAATTCAAATTTAAAAGACAACAAAAGGAGAAAAGCAAAATGAAATTTATGAAAAAATTACTTGCGGTAACACTTGCTTTCGGTGTCGTTTTAAGCGGAGCAAGTCTTACTACTGGCGAGGCAGCAACAGTTAAGGCAGCAGAAGAACAGAAATTGAAAAGTGTTTTCTCAATCGATGCGGGAAGAAAATACTTTAGTAAAGACCAGTTAAAAACAATTATTAATAAAGCATACCAGAACGGTTACACAGACGTTCAGATTTTATTAGGAAATGATGCATTAAGATTTGTTTTAGATGATATGTCTATGGAAGTAGAAGGAGTTTCTTACAGCAGTGAAGAGGTTATCAATGCTATCAAAGTAGGGAATAATCTTTACCATAATGATCCGAATGGAAATGTTTTAACAGAATCTGAAATGAATGAAATTTTATCATATGCAAAAGAGTTGAATGTTGGAATCATTCCGGTTATTAACGGACCGGGTCATATGGACGGAATTTTAAATGCTATGAAAGAATTAGGAATTAAAAATCCTGAATATAGTTATGGCGGAAAAACTTCTACAAGAACAATTGATTTAAACAATGAAACAGCAATGGCTTTCAATAAAACATTGTTAAGTAAATATGTTTCATATTTCTCAGGAAAATGTGAAATCTTTAACTTCGGTTGTGATGAATATGCAAATGACATCGATTCAAGTAAAGAAGGATACTATAATGGCTGGAGTCGTTTACAGGGAACAGGAGATTATCCTAAATTCGTAGAATATGTAAACGAAGTAGCAGGAATGATTAAAGATGCGGGAATGACACCATTATGTTTCAACGACGGTATTTACTACAACAACGATGACCAGTTCGGAACGTTTGATAAAGATATTATTATTTCTTACTGGACAGCAGGTTGGTGGGAATTTTATGTGGCAAAACCTTCATATCTTGCTTCTAAAGGACACAAAATTTTAAATACAAATGATGCTTGGTATTGGGTATTAGGAAATATCGATGGAAAAATTAATGGACAAGGTGTTCCGTATCCATACAATGGTGTTGTAGAGAAGATTCAAACAGTGTCGTTCAGACAGATTGCAGGCGATAAAGAAAATACACCAATTATCGGAAGTATGCAAGCTGTATGGTGCGATGTTCCAAGTGTAGAACATGATATGGACAGAGTTTTATCACTTATGGATCAGTTCTCTGAAAAACACAAAGATTATTTGATTCGTCCAGCAGATTATACAAAAGTAGATGCAGCAATCTCTAAAATCCCTTCTGATTTAAGTATATATACAGAAGAAACAGTAAATGCTCTTAACACAGCAAAAGATGCTGTTGTAAGAAATAAAAGAGTGACAGAACAGGAAGTTGTTGACGGATATGCAGATGCAATCTATGCAGCAATCGATGCTTTAGTTTACAAAACAGCAGATTATACAAAAGTAGATGAAGCAATCGCTAAAGCAGAAGCGTTAAACAAAGCAGATTACAAAGATTTCTCAGCAGTAGAGAAAGCAATCGAAGCAGTAAAACGTGATTTAGATATTACAAAACAGGAAGAAGTAGACGCTATGGCAAAAGCAATTGAAGATGCTATTGCAGCATTAGAGAAAAAAGCACCTACTACAAGCGGAACAACAAATGGGACAACAAACGGTGGAAATACAACAGATGGTACATCTGATACAATCAAAACAGGTGACACAACAAATATGACATTATGGTTTATGATGTTAGTTGTATCAGCAGGTCTAGCAGGAATGTTCTACGCAAGAAAACGCAAAGAAAATAGATAAATATTGAAAGGATGTAGTGAAAAATAACCAAACACTACGTCCTTTTTTTGTATATTTTATCATATATCATATAGCGGTGATGTTTGATATAATCCATAGATAGTGAAAAGTTATGTAAAATAGAAAGAGAAAGGGAAAAGTATATGAAAAAGAAACAAGTAGTAAGTGGATTGCTATCAGCTGCCATGATTATGAATGTAGCATTGGTTGATATGGGACCTGTACAGGCAGCCACACAGATGAATTTAGCATTAAACAGACCAACTTCTGCATCTAGTTATGAGAAGCCGGCAGGACAGCCGGAAAAAACAGCGCCTTCAAAGGCAGTTGACGGTAATCTTGAAACATGGTGGGGAACAGATCAGAACAAGGCAAAAAACGAACATATTGAAGTGACTTTAGACGGTGTTCAGACAGTAAAACAGATTAACGTACATTTCGAGAGAGATGATGCAGGACAGAATATTAAAAAGTTTAAAGTAGAAATTAAAAATGAACAAGACCAGTATGAAGAAGTATATAAAAACAGTACAGATAGAGCAAAACAATTAGAAACAATTACATTGCCGGAAGTTAAGAAAGCAAAAGCAGTAAAAGTGACTATTTTAGATGCTGATGGTGGCAAGATAAATTGGGTGAATGTAGGAATCCGTGAGATTGAAGTGTATGCTCAAGATATTGAAGCGACAGAAAATAAAAACCATATGCGTACAGCAAAAAGTGTAACAGCATCTTCAAAAGAAGTGGATAAGTTTGGTGCTGATAAATTGAATGACGGCAAATATGGAAGAGAAAACCGTTGGGCAAGTGCAGAGAATACATATCAGAATCAGTGGGTAAAAGCAGAACTTGCAAAACCGACAATGATTAAAGAAATGAAAGTAAAACTGTTTAATCGTGATGTTGCACCTTCTCCTTCAAACGTAAAAGGATTTAACTTAAAATATACAGACATTAGCGGTGCAGAAAAAACAGTTAAAGTAGACAATGTAAAAGAAACAGGAAAAGAAGGATATAAGACAGACTTAGTTTATACATTTGCTGAACCGATTTGTGCAACAAAAATCGAGTTAAAAGATTTTGATGTACTTGTTAAAGATGCTTCTGATAAAGGCTACAACAACATTAGTATAGAAGAAATTGAGTTATATTCTAATCATCAGGCGCAAGCCCCAACAGAAAACACTTTGGATGGTGTGATTGCAGGGTTAAAAGGCGGAACAGTTGCAAAAGATGCGACAACATTTACATTACCTACAGTACCACAAGGATTTACAATTAAAATTAATGGTGCAGATTTTGAACAGATTATTGCAAAAGATGGTAAAGTACAGCATCCATTGACAGATAAGTTAGTAAAAGTTTCTTTTGAAGTTTCCGATAGTAAAGGAAATAAAAAAGTTACAGGTGATTATGATTACACTGTAAAAGGGCTTCACGAAACTGTAGAAGGAAAGAATGTAAAACCGGTTGTTATTCCGGAAATTCAAGAATGGTATTCTAATTCAGACAAAAAAGTAAGCACAGATAAATTAACAAAAGTTGTTTACAATGATGAAAAGTTAAAACCGATTGTAGATGAGTTTGTAAAAGATTATAAAGATTTCTCGGGAAAAACATTGACAGTTTCTAAAGGGGAGGCACAGGCAAACGCATTTAACTTTACATTGAAAGCGCCTGATGAACTTCTTGGAGAAGAAGGATACACAATGGACATCAAGGAAGACCGCATCAATGTGGATTCTGTAAGTGTAACGGGAAATATGTACGGTATGCAGACTGTTTTACAGATGTACAAAGAGAATAGTAAAGAATACAAAGTAGGACAGATGCGTGATTATCCTCGTTTCCAGACTCGTGGTTTATTGCTTGACGTAGCAAGAAAACCGATTTCTTTAGAGATGATGAAAGAAATTACAAGGACAATGCGCTATTACAAAATGAATGACTTCCAAGCACATTTATCAGATAACTATATTTTCTTAGAAAATTATGGTAAACATAATAAGGAAAATGAAGCGTTTAAGGCGTATGAAGCATTCCGTTTGGAATCAAGTTTAACAAATGATAAAGGAGAATCTCCTACAGCGAAAGATTATTCTATTTCTAAGAGAGAGTTTAAGAAATTTATTCAGGAAGAACGTGAGTTGGGAATGAAAGTTGTTCCAGAGATTGACGTACCTGCTCATGCAACATCATTTACAAAAGTTTGGCCTGAATTAATGGTAAAAAATCAAGTTTCTTCATTAAATGCTAACCGTCCGTTAGTTGACCATTTTGATTTAACAAATCAAAAAGCAATGGATAAAATTGAAGAAATTTTTGATGATTATACAAAAGGGGCAAATCCGACATTTGATAAAGATACAACAGTACATATCGGTGCAGATGAGTTTTTATACAATTATAAATCTTACCGTGACTTTGTAAACAAATTGGTTCCTCATGTGAAAGAAACGAATCCAGTTCGTATGTGGGGAGGTTTGACATGGATTAAAGACAATCCTATAACACCGATTAAACAGGAAGCAATTGAAAATGTTGAGATGAATCTTTGGTCTAGTGATTGGGCGGACGGAATTGAAATGTATAACATGGGATATAAATTAATTAATACAATTGATAACTATGGTTATATGGTTCCGGACGGAAGTAAGACTAGAAAAGATGCTTACGGTGACTTACTAAATGTAAACAGAGTTTTTGACAGTTTTGAAGCGAGCAAAGTAAAAACAAAACGTAACGGTTATCAGTCTGTTCCTTCAGGGGATGACCAGATGTTAGGAGCGGTATTTGCAATTTGGAGTGATAACATTGATAAGAATGCTTCAGGTTTGACAGAGTCAGATTTATACTGGAGATTCTTTGACGCTTTACCATTCTATGCAGAAAAAACATGGGCAGCAACAGGTAAAGAAAAGGGAACTGCCGATAAATTAGCAAAACTTGCTCAGGATAAAGGAACAGGTCCTAATACAAATCCATATTATCAGGAAGATAAAAAAGGCGATAATTATGCAGAGTATAAATTTGAAGGAAATTTAAATGACTCTTCTGAAAACAAACGTAACCTTGAAAATGGTAAAAATGCGGAAGTAAAAGACGGAGCACTACATTTGAAAGATAAAGAAAGTTATGTAACATCTCCTATTGAACAGTTGGGAAATGGAAATGCACTTTCATTTGACATCAAATTAGATAAACCTTCAAAACCGGGCGATATTATTTTTGAAGAAACAGCGCCATACGGAACACATGATATTCGTGTGATGAACAATGGAAAACTTGGATTTACAAGAGAATTATATGATTACTACTTTGACTATGAACTTCCTGTTGGAAAACAGGTGAACATTCAGATTGTCGTTCGCCAGCAGAGTGCGAAATTGTATGTGGACGGACAATTTGTCAGCGATGCAAAAGGTAGATTCTTCCATAATAATATGGTAAAGAAAGATAATATTTCTCATGCAACATTTGCGCTTCCATTGGAAAGAATCGGTTCAAAATCTGATTCAATCGAAGCAGAAATCGACAATGTTGTTGTGACAACAGCGCCGGAAGTAAAAGATGAGTACAACAAATCAGCATGGACAGGTAAGACAAACTCAGAAACATTAAATGGTGGCGATAAAGAAGGAGAAATCACAAAGGCATTTGATAAAAAAGCAAATACACACTGGCACTCAAACTGGAAAGGCGTTGCAGATAAAGTAGAAAACATTGACGGTAAAAAAGGAAATAAAGATGAAATCTGGGCAGAAATTGATTTCCATAAAGGATATACAATTAATCAGTTTTCATTCACACCGAGAACAGATACAAATAGTGGATATGTAACAAGAGCGTCATTATATGTGAAAAATTCTGCTGACGGTGCATGGAAAGAAGTTGCAAAAGATCAGAAATTTGCAAATGATGCTTCAAAGAAAACGTTTACATTCGATGAACAGGAAGTATTTGCAGTAAAATTTGTAGCAACACAGTCAAGTGATGGTTGGGTAACTGTATCAGAATTTGATATGGCAAATGCACCACAGAGAACATACACTGTATTTGTACAGGCAGAAGAAGGCGGTAGAGTAGAAGGCGGTAAAGATGTTGCGGTAGGCGAAAATGTAACTGTAAAAGCAATTGCAAATGCAGGATATGAATTTGCGGGATGGTACAATTCTTTAGGAGCAAAAGTTTCTGATGCAGCAGAATATACATTCAAAGTAACCGGAAACACTGCTTTGACAGCAAAGTTTGAAAAAACAGATGCGCCTGTTGATCCTGTAGAAAAATATACAGTAACAGTACAGTCATCAGATGAAGCAATGGGAACAGTTTCCGGAGGCGGAGAATTTAACAAAGGCGAAAATGTAACTGTAACAGCAGAAGCAAAAGAAGGATACAAATTTGTAAATTGGACAGTAAACGGAGCGGAAGTAAGCACAGATGCAGCGTACACATTTGAAGTAACAGAAAAAGTGGTTTTAACTGCAAACTTTGAAAAGGTAGAAGAACAAAAACCGGAAAAACCTTCAAAAGATGCTTTAAGTGATGCTTTAGCAGCAGCAGGAAAACTGGAAGAAAAAGACTACACAGCGGATAGTTGGAAAGTATTTGCAGATGCATTAAAAGACGCACAGGAAGTATATCTTAATGAAAATGCAACAGAAAAAGAAATTGCAGATGCATTAAATGCGTTAAAAGACGCACAGGCTCAACTTGTAAAAGCAGATACAGAAGAACCACAAGATCCACAAGAACCACAAAAACCGGAAACACCTGATAATAAACCAAATCAGAAACCGAATACAAAACCAAATAAACCTGTAAAAACAGGAGATGAAGCGCCAATTCTACCATTGACAGCAACAATTGCAGGACTTGGAGCGGCAATAGCACTTCTGTTTAAGAAGAGAAGATAGTTTGAGGAGAAAAAATGAAAAGTAGAGCGTTAAAAACATTATTATGCTCAGCACTTGCGTTTGGGATGATTATCCCAAGCGCATTGCCGGCATATGCAAAAAATCCTGAAAGAATGGATTTGACAAATGGATTAAAAGATTATTGGAACTTTGACTCACTGAAAAGTAGCGAAGGAGATAAGACAACTGCAACATTACATGGAAAAGTGGAAATAGTAGAAAGTGGAGATGCAGTTTTCGGAAAGGTTCTTCGTTTCGGAGCCGGAACAGATAATTATTTGAGATTAAATGATTATATTAATACGGGAAGCGGTTCAACATCTTTCTCTATGTGGTATCGTTATGATACATCTGTTGTAGCAAATGAGGGGAATAAACCTACTGTATTATTGCAGCACGAAGGAGAGGGGCGTTCTATATTAACTCTTAAGGGTGATGGAAAATATAATACATATCTTAACGGCCAGGATGTTGCATCTACAAAAACTGTGGCAAAGGGACAGTGGCAGCATATTACTGTAACATTTGATCAGAATGCAAAAAAAGTTAAATATTATATTAACGGTGAGAAAGACAGTGAACAGGATTTAGGAAGCAATGTAATAAATGAAAAACTTGCGTTGCGATTAGGAGCACATAAAACATCGGGAAGTACAGATCCACATCCAATGCGTGGAGATGTAGACGAATTTTGTGTATACAATAAAGTCTTAACTGATGAGGAAGCAAAGGCGTTATACAATGAAAAGGCAGAAGAATTAAATCGAGTAAGTTTAACATTAAACTTAGATGAAGTAAATCGTACAATTGAGCCGGAATCTATTTTTGGTATTAACCACCGTTACGCTTTCAACGGATATGGAACATTTGACTCTAAGACAATGAAAGTTAAAGAGGATTTCAAAGAGTTATATGAAAATGCAGGATTTGGTTCAATTCGTTATCCGGGAGGAACAATTTCAAACTTATTCAACTGGAAAACAACTTTAGGTCCAAAAGAAAGCCGAAAAAAACAGATTCATGGATTTTACAATTCAGGAAACCAAGCAGGTATTGAGGCAAACTTTGGAATTAAAGAAATTGCAGACTTTGCAGATGACGTAGATTCAGAAATTGTATATGTATACAGTTTAGGCCGTGGAAGTAAAATGGATGCAACTGATTTAGTGGAATACTTAAACGCTAAAGTAGGAACAAACCCAAATGGTGGGATTGACTGGGCAAAGGTTCGTGCGAATAACGGACATGAAAAACCATACAATGTACGTTATTTTGAAATCGGAAACGAAATGCAGCAGGCATTTGGCAAGGATAATGATGGAAAAACATCTCAAGGATATTGGACGGATTATGTGGAAGGCGGATCAGAGAAAGCCTACACAGAAGGCGGAACTGCAAATTTTGTACAGAGATACGCTGTTGATGAAGAAAACTGGAATAAAGTTGCATCAAGAACAGACGGAAAACCGAATTTAGTTAGATATTTAAGATATGCAAATGTAAATCCAGGAAAAATGGAAAACGGAAAAATTGTTGCCGACCCTGATTTTAAAGCGGTAAATGACGGAGTAAAAGTCTTTGTAGGAGTAGATGGAAATTTACAACCATGGACTGTTGTAGATTCTTTTGCAAATTCGGGAGCAAATGATAAACACTGTGTTGTTGATTACAGTACAGGAGCAATTCGCTTTGGTGACGGAAAACACGGTAAAATTCCGGAAGCAAACCAGAATGTGTATGCTACATACAGCGTGGAACGAGATGGATTCATTGATGTATCAAAGGCGATTAAAAATACAACAGATAAAATCAATGAAATCGAAGGTACATCACACGAGGCAAAAGTTTATACAAGTTATGAATCCAAAGGTTTTATTACTCGTATGAATAACTTAAATGCAAATGATTGGTATGACGGAATGACTATACATCCGTATTCAAGTACTGTACAGGGAAATACTTCTGAAGCATTTTATGATGATGCCATGAAGAAAGCAGAAACAAATGGTATTCATCATGTGGAGAACTATGTAAATATGTTACCAAAAGGTAAAGTGCCGGTTATTAGTGAATATGGTATTTTCAGAAATACACAGCCACAAGTTCGCTCACAAACTCATGCTGTATACATTGCAAAAGTTTTGATGGAATATGTGCGTTTAGGAAGCCCTTATATTCAGAAACACTGTTTGTCAGACTGGTATAGTGATGGGGGAGATTTACTTGGACCAACACAGCAGGCTGTTATTCAGGTTGTTCCTCAGGCTGGGGCAGATACAAAAACAGGAGAAGGAGAATTTAAGTTCTTCTCTACACCATCGGCTCATGTATTTGAAATGTTAAATGCAGGATTTGGAGAAAACATCGTAGATGCTCAGTTTAATCGTGTGCCAACAATGAACAATGGAGTAAAAACTTTATCTGCTCTTGCAAGTAAAGACGCTTCTGGAAATGTTTATGTGGCTATGGTAAACGTTGACCGCCAAAATGACAGAAAAGTTACTTTGAATATACCGAACTACGACTTAACAGGACGTAAAGTTGAGTTACAGACATTAAGTTCAAAAACAATTACAGACGAAAATTCATTGGAAAAACCAGACAATGTAAAAATTACCAAGACAGAAATGGTATTGGAAGAAAACCAGAGTATTACGTTACCAAAACATTCATTTGTTGTAGCAAAAATCTGTAACAATGTAGATAAAACAAATTTACAGAATAAAGTTGATGAAATTAATGGTCTGAATAAAAATAACTATACTAATTTTGAATCTATCGAAGAAACTTTAAATAAAGCAGAAACTATTTTAAATGATATGTTTGCTACTCAGACAGAAGTTGCTGAAGCTCTTAAAGAATTAACAGATGCTCAGAATAAACTTGTTTTGAAAAAAGCAGATTATACAAAGGTAGATGAAGCAATCAGCAAAGAGGATGCTTTGAATAAAGATGAGTATGTTGATTTCAGCGAGGTGGAAAAAGCGATTAAAGCGGTTGTCCGTGATTTAGATATTACAAAACAGGCAGAAGTAGATAAAATGGCAGAAGCAATTGAAACAGCCATTAAAAACTTGAAACGCAAACCGGAAAAACCGAATAATGATCCTGATAACAAACCGGATAATAAACCAGATGATAAACCGGATGGTAAACCTCAGCAAAAACCAAGCAACAAACCGAATACAAAACCAGATACAACTAATAAACCTGTGAAAACAGGAGATGAAGCACCGATTCTTCCGTTTGCAGTAACAATTGCGGGAGCAGGAGCAGTTATAGCACTTCTACTTAAGAAGAGGAAATAATTAATTGGGGACGTAGTGATTTTATAAATCACTACGTCCCCAATTACAATTTACCGTGTCCCTAATCTCTGGAAGCCCTGTCCCTTTTCTAGATTAAGTGGGAAAAGCCTGTAAAACTGTAGGTTTTCCGTTCTGCTTAAAAATAACATAAATAACTTGAATAATTTCTTCTGATTTAAAGCATATTCCAAGGTTTTTGTGTGGTTGGAGAAGAAGATATATAGATTTATAGATTTATAGTTAAAAAGGGACAGGGCATTTTCGGAAAAGGGACGGGGGTATACGTGAAACGGGACGTAGCAAAATCCAATTTTACTACGTCCCGTTTCACAGTTTCTACAAAAATCTTCTTATCGGAAGAACGACAACTCTGAGAATTCCATAGAAAATTTTCTTTCCCACACTCAAATCTTTCTCCACATAATTTTCTCCGTAAATATAGTCACCGTCTTCTCCCATTGTTTTACTGTAAGTTTTATCTCGCTCAGCTTCCTGTCGGATAATCGAATTTAATTCCGGACAATCCACAACGAGCATCAATTCCGTGTCCTGATAAGTACTTCTCATATCGAAATTGTAAGAACCGACAATACTTAAACGATCATCAAGAAGAAATGCTTTTGTATGGCAGGAATATTTCCCCATAAACTCATATACCTTTGCGCCCGTTTTCTGAATTTTTTCTTTCTGATTCAGATAATCCGTACAGCCCCACGGGTTTGCACCGCTGGCAACATCGTTTGTGATGATTTCTACGGGAATGTTTTTCTTCTTCAAATCTTCAAGTCCCTGATACATTTCTTTTCCGCAAATAATGTAGGGGGTGTAAATCGTAACATTTTTTGCATCAAGCATTAATTGCTGAAGGGAATACCAAAGAAGCGGTTCTTTGTTTTCTGTTTCAATCGGGTTAGTTAAAAGCGAAACCTTGTTAGTCTGAAGAGTTAATTTTTCAAAATCCCAATCCGTGTAAGCGTCTGCATATTTATTTCTTAAATAGTCGGAGCGTTTTTCTAATGCCGCTGCCGCCTTCTTCACACTTTCAGTTACTTTTTCACAAGTGTATTCTTTGCTGTCAGACAATGCCCATACCCTTTCAAAATATGTGCGAAGTTGTGAAAGTGATGAGTTTTTATCTGCTTCGGAACTGTTATATACAAAAAGTTCCCTGTCAATATTTTTGGAAGAAGAATAGTCTCCCAAGAAAAGGTTTGTCGTATTTCTTCCGCCGAGCAGATACATTTTATTGTCGATAATAACATATTTGTCATGAAGACGCGCCTGCATATCGTAAGGTTTCAGCAGATTGATTGGATTGTAAATGCGTATGGAAATGTTGGGATAAGAGGCAAGAGCCTGAAAATAGTCATTTCCGTACATGTCAAGAAATCCACTGCAGCCGTCAACAATGATGCGGACGGAAACGCCGCGCTTTGACGCTTCAATCAATGCGGACATAACATCTTTTCCCGACTGGGAAGGGTTAAAGTCGAAAGTGGATAAAATCACTTCTTTCTTCGCGTTTTCTATCATATGAAGCCGGTAGAGGAGAGCGTCATTGTTATCGTTAATATAAGCAACTCTTTCGTTTCCTGCGGTATCACTGTAAAAAGATTTCGGATTGAAGTTTTGCTGATAATCGTCGGGAACTTTCTTGTGAGAAATATAAGGAACGACCAAGAGCGCAATGTAAATCAGCAGCAAAAACAATAAAATTTTCCCCGGGGACAAGTGTTTGAATAAAATGTTTTTTTTCATACTATTATACTATTTCTCCTTTGTATTTTGGTTCGTAAAAGCGCTTATTCGATTAGAATATTATAAGTCTGCTAAAAGAGAAAGTAAACAGTTAGTTCTGAATTATACAAAAAATGAAGAAAAGAAGAGGAGAATGTGCAAGAGGGAAAAAGCAAAAATAGGTATAATGTGATATGGGGAAAGTTGGTTGAAATGACATGAAAAATAAGAAGCGTAAAATAAATAAAAATATCCTGATATTAATTGTATCAGGGATTGTACTTCTCTTTATCATAGGAAGTGTAATATATAAAAATATGAATCGGTTTGAATTAAGTGTTGGAGATTCTAAAGTGAGTAAAGAAGAGTATCTCGCCTGTATGAAAGCGGTAGAGTATGATACGAAGATAGAAATCCAGCAAAAGTATGATTGCGAATATACAGAGGACTTCTGGGAAAAGAAGTATGATGATAAATTCGGATATGAAATTTTAGCAGAGAATACAATTGAACGTCTGCAATATATTAATGCGGTGTATGAAGTCGCAAAAGAAAACGGTGACGTTAAAGATAGCAGTTTTGCAGGTTTAGAAAAGCGTTGGAAAGCGGAAAATGCAGAACGGGAAGAGAAGATAAAAAACGGAGAAGTGGTATACGGTGTAAAAGAGTATACATTTGAATTGTATCTTCAATATGAAATGAGCACTTTAAAAGAAAAATACTGCAATGACAAGAAAAGAAAAGGTATGACGTTGACAGAGGAAGAAGTGCTGGAACATTATAATAGTCGCAAATGGACTTATGGTGAGGAAGAAGAGGAGTTGGATTTAGAAACAGCCAGAGTTTCAGTGGAACAGGAAATTCGTGAGAAAAAATATGATGAGATTATTGAGAAGAAGATGAAGAATTCACAGGTTGTCGGTGAGATGGGGAAAATTAGCCGATTTACCTTGAAGAATATATAAATTTATTAAGGAGGAAGCAATATAATGAAAAAGAAATGGTTGAGCGGTGTATTAACTATGGCGTTAGTCACAACAACAGTTGCATCTACAATGCCTGCATACACGGTAGACGCAAAAGACGAAGCAGTAGGAAAAACATATTATGTAAGTTCTACAGATGGAAAAGACACCAATAACGGTTTGTCTGAAAACAACGCTTTCAAAACGCTGGATAAAATTAATGAGATTAAACTTCAGCCGGGGGACAAAGTATTACTTGAGAAAGGTTCAGTGTTTGAAAATCAGGCGCTTCACTTAAAAGGAAGTGGAAGCAAGGAAGCACCGATTGAAGTTTCTGCGTATGGAGAAGGTGACAGACCTAAAATCAACACAAACGGACACGGACAGTGGAAATTGAACTACGGAAAACATCTTGATAACCAAAATCACAAATGGAAAGGAACAGTATCTTCTTCCATTTTGCTTGAAGATGTAGAGTATGTGGAAATCCGAGGTCTTGAACTTACAAATGACCGTAGTGGTAACGATGATGAAGTAAATGATAATGAAAAAGAATACAATGACCCATACTGTATGGACAGAACAGGTGTTGCAGGTGTTGCACAGAACAAAGGTACAATAGACCACATCGTGTTAGATGACCTGTATATCCATGATGTTGACGGTAACGTTTACAACAAACATATGACAAACGGCGGTATCTACTTTATCGTAGAAAAACCGGAAAATGAGAAAGAGACAGGAATTGCGAGATACGACGACGTACAGATTAGAAACTGCCAGGTAGATACTGTAGACCGTTGGGGTATTGCTGTCGGATATACTTACAACTGGGATAAATTTGGCGGAGCTACAATTAGTGATGAAGTAATCAAAAAATATGGTTCTACAAACGTTGTCATTGAAAACAACTACTTAAATAATGTAGGTGGAGACCATATTACAACAATGTACTTAGACAGACCAATGGTTCAGTACAATGTAGGGGAAAACGGCTCCAAACACATTAATTTCCAAGATTTTTCAAAGGAACAGCCAAGACTTGATGCAAACGGAAACGAAATTGGAAAACTTCCGGTTGGAAACGGACGAGTTGCAGCAGGTATCTGGCCATGGAAATGTAAAAATGCGGTATTCCAGTACAATGAATGTTTCAAAACATTAAATGCTAAAAATGGTAACGGCGACGGACAGCCTTGGGACGCTGACTCTGGTGATGGAACAAATTATCAGTACAACTATAGCCATGGAAATACGGCAAGTACAATTATGTTCTGTGCGGGTGAATCTATCAACAACACATTCCGTTATAACATCAGCCAGAATGAGGAAATGGGACCATTAGACCCAGCTGGAAATGCAGGAAATACACAGGTATACAACAATACTTTCTATATTAAAGAAGGAATTAAATCTCTTTGGTACAGAAACTCAGGTCCGGTAAATATGGAAAACAATATTTTCTACTTTGCAGGCGATAAACCGGTTGAGGTAAAAGACTGGAATCCAAGCAATAACAAAAAATATGACAACAACTTATACTACAATGTAAGCACATATCCGAATGATGCAAATGCAGTAAAAGTAAATGCGGGAACAAAAGTATTTGTAGATGCAGGAAAAGGTCCGGACGCAGCAGCGGCTAATAAACAGGCAAGAAAACATGAAAATCCAAATGAAAAAACAGTATTTGACGGATACAAACTTGCTGAGAACTCTCCGGCAATCAACAAAGGAAAGATTGTTAAAGACTTAAACGGATACGCTATCGAGCATGACTTCTTCGGAAAGACAATCGGCGGAGTACCTGAAATCGGAGCAGCAGAAAGTGATGTTGTTTCTCTTGTATTGCGTTCAGAAGCATACACAGTAGACAATGCTGCTAAAACAATCGGTGGTTTAGAGAAAAACACAACTGTAAAAGAATTAAAAGAAAATGTATACTATGATGCAGGATTAACTCTTACTGTAAAAAATGCAGACGGTAAAGTTTTAGGAGAAAACGATATTGTCAAAGGAAATATGACAGTTGAACTCTCTGATGGAACAAATAAAGTTGCTTATACAATCGTAGCAAACGCAGACAATCAGTTAAAAGAAACAAGTTTCATGGTAAAAGAAAAAACAAAGACAATTTATGTGCCTTCTACAACAAAGAACCCAATGACAGTAGGTGCAATTAAGTCTGACGTAAAAGTACATGAGACAGCTTCTGTATCTGTATGGAATGGCGACAAAGAAGTAAAATCTGGAGCAGTGAAAGAAGGAATGGTTGTTCGCATTACAGCAGAAAATGGAACAGCAAATAATTACAAAATTGAAGTGAAAAACGAATACCAGTGGGCAAAAGACTATGTTCACAAACAGCAGGGTAATGTATGGTTTGCTCAGATGAAAAAAGGTGGCAAATATACAAACATGACAACTGTAGATAAAGACGGTTGGCCAAACTGGGCATTAGACACATACTATGGTCCGGGTGTAGATGCAGGACAAGGAACAACAGAAGGGTACGGAGATGAAACACACGGTTTGATTTCAGCGCCAATTAATACAAACACGGCGGAAGGAACAGCCATGACATTCCGCGCGGCAAAAGACGGTGTAGTAAACTTTAATATTAAGTCAAATGAACCATATTTAAGACAAGATGGTAATGCAAACGGTAGTGTTATTGTTTCATTAACTGTTAATGGAAAAGAACAGCAAAACTGCAAATTAACTGAAAGCAAGAAAAAAGGTGAATTCCCTGCAAAAGAAGGAATTGCAGTGAAAAAAGGTGACTTTATCAGAGTGGAAGCAAAGAACGAAGGAAATCCATCAAAACCATCTGTTCATATTACACCGATTATCACATATCAGGACGTTGCAGTAGAGGATAAAGAAGCGCCTACAAAACCTTCAGATTTGCGTGTAACAGACGTGAAAAAGACTAGCGTAACAGTAAACTGGGCAGAAGCATTTGACAATGTGGACGTAGCAGGATACAGAGTATATGTAGACGGTAAATTACAGAATACAGACAAATTAGTGGAAGGAACATCTTACACTGTTGAAGGATTACAAGCGGGAACAACATACAAAGTTGAAGTAGCCGCTGTGGATACAGCAGGAAACGAATCTGAGAAAGCAGAAGTTTCTGCAACAACAGAGAGTGATGTTGTAGTAGTTGACAAGTCAAAATTACAGGAATTATATGATGTATGTAAAGGTTATGATAAAAATAACTTTACGGCAGACTCTTGGAAAGACTTTGAAAAAGCATTAAAAGAGGCTAAAAAAGTTTTAGATGATAAAAAGGCAACACAAGATGAGGTAGATGCAGCGTATGATGCGTTAGAGAAAGCAGAGCAGGCACTTGTTCCGGTGCAGCAGCCTGAAAAAGTTGATAAATCAAAATTACAGGCAGCATATGACAAGTACAGCAAATACGATGCAAAAGACTACACAGCAGAATCATGGAAAAACTTCGCACAGGCATTAGAAAATGCAAAAACAGTTTTAAATGATGGAGAGGCAACACAAGATGAGGTTGACAAAGCGCTTGACGCATTAAATGCAGCGGAAAAAGCGCTTGTAAAAGTAAAACCGATTACTCCGGAAAAACCAAAACCAGAACAACCGAAACCGGAAAAACCAAACAAACCAAATACACCTGTAAAAACAGGAGATGAAGCTCCGGTTCTTCCACTTACGGCAACAGTTGCTGGAATGGGATTGGCTATCGCCTTATTACTTAAAAAAAGAAAATAAGTAATTTATAAAGAGTGAAAATTCAGTCTGAGAAATCAGGCTGAATTTTTTTGTGTCAACCATTTTTGATTATGTCCTAAATTTTTTGTACGATATGCACCGATTTCCCGGTGCATATTTTAGCATATAAGCATAGTTTCTGTTATCTTATGATTTTT
>ERZ773217.223-NODE-223-length-55682-cov-5.216442_pt1 | contig 55682 bp, 44 predicted proteins | sample MGYA00580995_ERZ773217 | MGnify/ENA primary metagenome ERZ773217 (study PRJEB29015, sample SAMEA2737772) | human gut metagenome | biome: human gut; feature: human-associated habitat; material: faeces | place: China | collected 2012 ...
TAATAAGCCCTTATAGGGCTAGTACAAACCACCGGCTAAGCCGGTGGTTTTGATTATACATGTAAAACATTACGTAAAATGTAATAAATAACAATGTTCAACATACAAACCTACAATCAGTAAAAATATTTACAATTAAAACCGTTTCAGCTATAGTAATAACTGTAAACAAGAGATGCAAACAAAAACCCAAATTCGTAAATAAATCTGGCCGGATCATTCACGAAAGTTATAACAAAGAAGTTTATAAAAGCAATCACAAGGAGAAGTTAAAAATGAAAAAATATAACGTATGTATCGTAGGCGGAGGAAGCACATATACACTTGGATTTTTAAAATCATTTGCTCGTATGCAGGAAGAGTTTCCATTAAATAAACTTGTCTTATTTGATATCGATGGGGAAAGACAGAAACCGATCGGTCAGTATGGAGATATCATGTTCAGTGAAAGATATCCCGAATTAGATTTTTCCTACACAACAGATCCAGCAGAGGCATATCAGGATATGGACTTCATTTTCATGCAGATGCGTGCTGGTGGTCTTCCAATGAGAAGAGAGGATGAACATATTCCACTAGCTCATGGAAAGATCGGACAGGAAACATGTGGAGCCGGTGGTATGGCATATGGATTACGTTCTTGTGTAGATATGATCGAAGCAATTCATCAGATCCGCCAGTATTCACCAGAAGCATGGATCTTAAACTACTCAAACCCAGCAGCGATCGTTGCAGAGGCATTAAGAAGAGAATTCCCAGATGATAAGAAAATCTTAAATATCTGTGATCAGCCAGAAAATGTAGTACGTTCCACAAGCCGTTTGTTAGGATATGACTGGGAAGATCTTGATCCAGTATACTTTGGATTAAATCATTATGGATGGTTCACACATATTTATGACAAAAATACAGGAGAAGATTTACTTCCAAAAGTAAGACAGATCGTAAAAGAAAAAGGATTTCTTCCACAGGATGCAGAACAGAGAGACCAGTCATGGCTTGACACTTATGGATTTGTTCAAACAATGTTAGAAGACTTTCCAGACTATCTGCCAAATACATATGATGGATATTATCTGTATCCAGAATATAAGGCAAGTCATTTGAATCCAGAATATACTCGTGCCGATGAAGTTATCGATGGTCGTGAAAAACGTGTATTTACAGAGTGTGCAGAAGTCATCAAAGAAGGAAAACTTGGAGATAAATTCCATGCAATTTCAGATGCACATGCAGAAATGATGATTAAAGTTGCAGAAGCGATTGCATTCAATACATTAGGACGTTTCATTTTAATCGTAGAAAATAACGGAGCGATTGCTAATATGCAGGACGATGCAATGGTAGAAGTAGTATGTGAACTTGGAATCAATGGACCACGCCCAATGAGAGTTGGAAATATTCCTCAATTCTACTTAGGACTTCTTGTACAGCAGGTGTCTTGTGAAAAAGTTCTTGTAGATGCATTCTTTGAGAATTCTTACCAGAAAGCATTACAGGCATTTACATTAAACCGCCTGATTAATGATGCAAAGGTAGCAAGAACAATTTTAGATGAATTGATTGAAGCAAACAAAGGTATGTGGCCAGAATTAAAATAAGCATACTATATTTATAAGAAAAGAGATGTAAATGTATTATAAATTAGGAAATGGTGTTTGATTATGAAAAATAAAATTATGAATTTCTTCTCTGATCTGGGAAGAAGTCTTATGATGCCAATCGCAGCTTTAGCTGCGTGCGGTATCGTCCTTGGACTTACGTCCGCATTTATGAAACCGCAGGTGCAGGGAGCAATTCCATTTTTAGCAGCAACTGTACCATTGTTTATTATTTCAACATTAAATAAAGTATCAGGGATTGTATTTACATTGATGCCAGTTTTGTTCTCAATTTCGATTGCAATGGGACTTGCAAAAGAAGATAAAGGTGTAGCGGCATTTGCAGGATTTTTAGGATACTATGCATTCTTAGTAGCCAGCAGCTGTATCATCGGAACAGGTATTATGGATTTTAGTGCCATGAAGATTTCTCCTACATTAGGAGTAGAAACAGTAGATATGGGTGCAACAGCAGGTATCCTTGCAGGTCTTGTAACAGCATGGCTGCATAATAAATATCATAAAGTACAGTTTCCAGCAGCAATCGCATTTTATGGTGGAAAACGATTCGTAGCACTGATCGTAATTGTAACAATGTCATTGATCGGTCTTGTAATGCCACTAATCTGGGAACCAATCTCAGTAGGTATCAATGGATTAGGTTCATTGATTCATTCAGCAGGAGCATTTGGAGTATTTATTTTCGGTACATTAGAACGATTGTTGATTCCAACAGGACTCCATCATGTATTAAATTCATTATTTAGAACAACACCATTAGGTGGAACATATAAAGGCGTAGAAGGATGCTTAAATATTTTCTTACAGTACGTAGATAAAGTTCCTCTAACAGATCTTCAGCAGTATACACAGTTCCTTGGACAAGGAAAGATGCCATTTATGATGTTTGGACTTCCAGGAGCAGCACTTGCAATCTATCAGACATCTCCTGAAGAAAAGAAGAAAAAAGTAAAAGCATTAATGATTGCTGGTGTTGCAGCAAGTTTTGTATCTGGTATCACAGAACCAATGGAATTTTCCTTTATGTTCATTGCACCAATGTTATTCTTATTTCATTCTATTATGGGTGGTATCTCTTTCATGCTGATGTCAGTTTTAGGAGTTATTGTAGGAAATACTGGGGGAGGAATTATTGACTTCTTTATCTGGGGTGTATTCCAACCAGGTTCACATTGGTATTGGATTCCAATCGTTGGAGTTTTTTACGCAGTAATCTACTATGTGGTATTTAAATGGTATCTATCACGTAAGAACATTTCTATTGATGTAGCAGCCGATGAGGAAGAAGACGATGCTACAGGATTAAGCGTAGATGAAAAAATGAAAAATCTTGCAACTACTATTATTGATGGTCTGGGTGGATTTGATAACATTGAAGTTGTAAACAACTGTATTTCAAGATTACGTGTTGATGTAAAAGATATGTCTATTGTAAATGAAGAAGAATTAAAGAAAACAGGCTGTCTTGGAATCGTAAAACCAAGTGAATCACATATACAAGTTATTTATGGACCAAAAGTAGAAAAAATAGCTGATGCAGTAAGAGCAGTATTAAAGTATTAATATGAACAAAAAATGCAGGAAGACTATTTAAAAAGGGTCTTCCTGCTTTTTGATATGGTGTCGGAGATATTCTACAATAAGTTGAACGACAAGAAATGAAGTCATTTTGGTACGCAGGTGAACATGTTCAAGAGGAACTTCCTGTGTCCAGATATAAGTATCTGAATCGGTCAGTAATGAAGGATTGATCTCAGAACTGGAAATCCAGATGATATTAGCATGACGTTGATGACAAGAATCAATAATTGACTGATAAATCGATGCTTCTCCGTAATTCGTGAAGATGATCAATGTAGCATTTTCAGGAAGCGATTTGGAAAGAGCGCGTAAAAAATCAATCCAGTCAATATAGATACAAGGAATATCCATGGAATTAAGCATGGAATATAAATACTTTGCAGGAAGCGAAGACATATTACGTCCATAAATATAAATAGATTTGTTCCGCATGATCTCCGAGCAGATGTCTTTAATTTTTACTGCGTCAATATTATCTATAAAATCTTTTAAAACAGCAGTACGTCGTTGCAGGATCTTCCAGGAATTTGAAAAATCAGAAGAAGAATGGAGTTCATTGCGAAGGGTAAATTTTAATTCATTAAATCCTTTAAATCCAAGCTTCTGACAAAAACGAACAATTGTTGCATTGGAAAGGTATAAATCCTTACAGATATCACTTAAAGATAAATAAGGAAGATGATTTTTATGTTGAATAAAATAATCAAGGATCATTTTATCGTTTTCAGTAAAATTGGAAGAATCAATCTGATTCAGAAAAGTTTTCATGTTCAAGGCCTTTCTTATAGAAACTGAAGTATTCAATAAATGAGCTCAATACAAAGAAAGAGCAAAGTCGGGAAGTTAAATCCGCACCATCATTTTCGCGCTTTTTAGAGAAGAAACGAAGGTTATAGGTAGATACTTCAGCAAGATCATTATTTTCAATGGAAGAGATCGATATTACGATCATACCGTGAAGGCGAGCTTCCTTTGCAAGGTTTAAAGTTGATTCAAAGCGTCCGGAATTACTGATAAAAATAAAAATACTTTTCTTATCAGCTGTTTGGATAAAATGTCTTAAAGCTTTAGAAGCAGTAGTTTTATACACTTTTTGACAGTCTGAAATAAATAACATACTTTCAAGATAGCTGACAGAAATATCGGTAAGACCAGCAGGACTGTATAAATAAACTGGCGGGTTACTGCAAAGCAGTCTTGCGATCTGAAACATATCATCAGAATTTAGAAGACTTGAAGTACTTTCAAGATCAGCTTTGATCGAATTCTTGATCGAAGCAACAGATATATCGGATGATACAGGATTTTGTTCTTTTTGAATATTTAAATTCTTTAAAAAATATTTAAATTCCGGGAAACCACTGAATCCAAGCTTACGGCAGAAACGAATGACGGTTGATGTGGAGTAATTAATTTCCTGTGCAAATGTCTGAATGCTCATTGAAACAATTGCAACCGAGTGTTCGTGAACATACTGCATGATCTCAAGTTCTTTTGGAGAGAGTGAATGCAGAGGAATATTCAAATTCATTAAGAAAAGCTCCTTTCAGCCACGAATATATCGACAGCATAAATAGTCCATATAAAGGACGTTAATGTTAACTTAATTATATAATTATAAATTAAATTTTTGGAGGTGTAAATATGTTTTTTTTCAAGAAAAATAAAAACTTAAAAGCATTTTTAACAGGAGAACTTGTAAGTATTGATAAGGTAAACGATGACGTATTTTCCCAGAAAATGATGGGAGACGGAATTGCGATCAAACCAAATGATGATAAAATTTATTCTCCTTGCGATGGTACAGTTGAAGTTGTATTTGAAGGATCAGAGCATGCAATTGGAATTGTGATGGATAATGGATTACAGGTAATGATTCACTGCGGACTTAATACCGTAAATCTGACAGGAATTTGTAGCTCAAAAGTTAAAAAAGGCGACAAAGTCAAAGCAGGACAATTGATTATGACGTTTGATAGAGAAAAATTAAAAGAAGAAAATTGTGACGATATTACAATGTTAGTTGTGCTTGATCAGGGAGAAGCAAAGAGTATTACATTTGTAGGTGATCAGAATGTGGTAGCAAATGAGACAGAGATCGCACAGATTGCTTAAAAGATTATATATAGAAACACTCACTAAGTTATATTATTTCAAAGATAACTTAGCGGGTGTTTTTTGATTTCAAATTTCAACTTCACAATACATCTCAATATATTCCTCAAATCGAGGCAGCGCTAAAGTCAGTTCTCCACGAACAGAACCATTCACAACACCACGTTCCATCAATCGCTTTCGATAGGTATTCAATAACTGTGGAGATATCGATAATTTCTCACGAATTTCCCCAGTTTTATAAACTCCCGTAGAAATTACATAAACAATCTTCCGGTCAAGTTCAGAAAGTTCACTCCATATCTTCTCATAAGCATAAATGATCAATTCCTCGTCAAACTTAGGAAGCAGTTTTTCAAGATCATCATTTGTCTCCCACTTCAAATAACCAAGAATCTGAAAAGCAAAAGGATACCCCTTTGTAAGTTTCGCCATCTCAACAGCCTCACTTGGAGAAATGTCAAATACAGAACGATAACTTGTAGTAATTGCAGGAATGCTAAGTGGTTCCAGAAAAATTTTTGGAGCACGATATAAAAATGTCAGACTCTTCTCGTTTTGAAGATTGCTGATATTATCAAACAAACCAGCCATTACAAGATACACAGGGTAATTCTGTGTAATATAAATCTGAAAATTACTAGCAAATACTTTGACATAAGAATTATTTATAATCTCATCAATGATAAAAAGAACTTTCTTTCCTTTATTTTTTAACTTCTCAAGAATATTACGAAGCATAGCTTCTTTTTCCAAAGAATCATTTGTTTTGTTTACCGACAACTCAGCAATTCCGAGATTTAGATTTAATCCAAGATCCAGATCATGAAATTGTGAAACGCGGGTAAGTTCGGAAACTGCACCAGCGATCAAATCTGTATCAGCACTCAATCTTAAAACAATCCATTGATCATTTGAAGAATAATGATCAGCAATTTCAGCAAGAGAAACCGTCTTTCCAGACCCCCTGACACCAGCAACCATATAAACTTTATTTGAAGGATTTTCCATATCAAATGTATGAATGATCTTTCCAATTTGGTTAGTGCGCGAAATGAATTCCGTAGGTTTTTGACCAAATGTTAAAGTAAAAGGATTTTCCATTTTCTATTCACCTCCATATTTATTTATGTTTATTTATGTTTATTATATGAATATATGTTTATTTATATTTATTTATGTTTATTATAATAAATAAATATAAATAAAACAAGAATATACACAAAAGACACTCCAAAAATGTTAAAATAAGAATAACAATCAAAAAACGACGATCAGGAGGAACCAAAAAACAATGAACATCAAAAAAGTAGCAGTTCTTGGAGCAGGTGCCGTAGGTTCTTACGTTATCTGGGGACTGTCAAATAATAAAAATATTACACTGGGAGTTGTAGCAGATGGTGAGAGAAATGAACGCCTCAAAACCCAAGGATTAATGATCAACGGAACAAAATACACACCGCAAGTGTGGACTCCAGAAGAAGCACACAATGTGGATCTTTTGATCGTATCTTTAAAATACGGAAGTTTGAGAGGGGCATTACAGGATATTCAGACGATCGTAGGAGAAAATACAACGGTCATGAGTCTGATGAACGGAGTTGACAGTGAAGAGATCATAGCGGAGAAAATTGATAAATCACATATTTTATACTCTTTTATTAAAGTAGCATCACAGAAGAAAGAAGATGGATATCATTTTGATCCAGAAACAACAGTAGGGATTTATTTTGGAGAACTACAACAACCATACGAAAGCGAACGAGTAAAAGCAGTCGATGATATTTTTGAAAATACAGGTCTTCACTGGATCATCACAGATGATATTCAGGCAGAAATCTGGGGTAAATTCAAATTAAATGTCTGCAATAATCTGCCACAGGCAATCTTAGGAGTTGGAGTTGGATGCTATGAAGATAGTGAACATATGGCAGCGATTCGAGATGGATTAAGAGCCGAAGTTGAAGCAGTTGCTAAAGCGAAAGGGATCGACTTAAGTATGATCAATGCAAAGTCTGGACGGGGGAGTGCGGTCAAAGCATCTGCAAGATACTCGACATTACAGGATATTGATTCTGGTCGCCATACAGAGATTGATATGTTCTCTGGTGCAATGATGAGAATGGGGAAAGAATTGGGGATTCCAACCCCATATAATGAATATACATATCATATGATCAAAGCATTAGAAGAAAAGAATGATGGAGTATTCGAATATCAAGGGGAGAATGATAGAGTATCTTGGTCTAAATAATAATGTAAAATAAGGGAAAATGCATGTATAACAAAAAGAAAAAAATAAAACATAAGACGTTGAAGATTTTCTGTTTGCTGATAGGTATGATCGTGACAGCAGTATTTTTGGAAGCAGGAATTCTTTATATTGTAAATAGTAAGAATGTATATAAAACGTCCAAAGTGTTGTTAGATCAGACGATTGAAATCGTAGAGAAAAACAAACAAAGTGAAGTGGGGACTGTTGTAGCAGATATTCCAGTATATAAAGGAATTGCTTTGTATGTAGCGGATAAAGAAACTGGAAGAATCTATGGGGCTACAGATGCTTCAAAGATAGGAGTGAAATTAGATGATATGGGGTTTCGCAAGCAGAGAAAGACGGTTGCGAAGGAGAAGATTGTATCGGGAATCATTCGTGTTGATGGAAAAAAGAATTATTATATCTTAAAGAAAACACAGAAATATATTGTGGGTGTTACATATTGGATTGCGGTAGACAACAAGAGTAATTTGATCGCAATATTGATCATGGTTGTATATTTGAGTATTGCAGCAATCGGTATTCTATTTATGGTACTAAGATTATCGAAAGTTAAAAAGAAGAATAAGGAACAATCTGTGATGATTTCCTCTATTTCAGAGATGTCGAATATCGATAAGATGACAGGATGTTTTAATCGAAAAGCATATGACGAAGACATTTCAGAGATACGCATGGATTCTCAATTTATATATGTTTCTATGGATGTGAATGGACTAAAGATTATCAATGACAGACAAGGACATGCAGCGGGAGATGAATTGATCTGTGTGGCAGCATCTTGCATGAAGTGCAGGTTTAATAAATATGGAAAAGTTTATAGAATGGGTGGAGATGAATTTGCAGCAATTCTATTTGTGAAAAGAGAACAGTTTGAATGGATCAGACGGCAATTTGATGGAGATATCAAGTACTGGAGCTGTAACCGGATCAAGGAGCTTTCGATTTCTTATGGATATGTTTCAAGCAGTGAATGCCAATGGGATTCCATGAAAGAGATATCAGATGTTGCTGATATTCGTATGTATGAAGAAAAAGCGATGTATTACAAGAAAAATGGAGTAGACCGTCAGGGACAGCCCGCTTCCTATTTAGCTCTTTACAGATTGTATACACAAATTCTCCGAATCAATCTGGAAAAAGACCGTTATAAGATTTTAAATTGGGAAGAAAGCAAGAATAAAAAGAAACAAGATTCCATAGGAGCTCTGTCAGAGTGGTTTCACAATTTTGAAGATATACGGCTTATTCATTCAGATGATTTGGTGAAATATCTTAAGAAGACAAAGATTGAATATCTGAAAAAGCAATTTGCAAATAAAAAGAAATTTGTAACGATCACCTATCGAAGAAAAGAAGGAGATGGTTACAAGAGGATAACATTAGAAATTATTCCAGAAGATGAGAATTCACAAAATACATATGAAGGATTTTTATATGTTAAAGAATGATCTATAAAAGGAAACAATAGAAATTAATAAAAGGGCGTGACGGCAGAAAACAAAATAATGACACAAAATTTACTGAAAAAATTAGCACTACTAAAAATAGACGTTAAAAAATTTCATTGCTATAATAGAGATAGAAAAAAATAATGGAATAAAAATTGGATTTAGAAGGGAGATAATTATGGGATTCTTTTTCAAGAATAAGAAAAAAAATAAAGAGGAAGAAACAGTAACATCAGTTGTAGAAACAACACCAGAAGTACCAGCGAAAGAAGGTATGATTTTGGTAAGGGAAGGAATTAAACTGGGACTTCCAACGGTAAGCATGGAAGAAGCGATCGTGGCAGCAGGGGAACTTTTAAGAGATCTTGGATATGTAGATGATGATTATATTCCAGCAATGATCCGAAGAAATGAAGAAGCATCTGTATACATGGGATTAGGACTTGCAATTCCACACGGAACAGAAGATGCAAAAAGAGACGTAAAAAGAAGCGGAATTATTGTGATGCAGTATCCAGACGGAGTCGAATTTAATGGCGGAACAGCACAGCTTGTCATTGGAATTGCTGGAGTTGGAGATGAACATTTAGAGATTCTTGGACAGATTACAGAAGCAGTGACAGAAGAAGAAATTCTGGAAGAATTAAAGAAGACGACGGACGTTGATTATATTCTTAATACATTCACGAATTAGTTTCTTTCGTAACGTCAGGAAGTGGAAAAACTGTGTTAATTGGATAGAAAATAAAAAGAAAAAAATGTCAGGTACATCTAAGTTTCTCGAAAACTTAGATGTACCTGACATTTTTACAGTTAAAAATTTATCATGACTTTTTCAATTCATCTCTTTTTTTCTTCAGGATGCGTCGTAACTGTCCAAATTCTCTTACATGTTCACGAGGCATCATCTTAGGGAATGCACGTAAAATACGGCGTGATGTAAATGTAGGAAGTTTTGCCATCTTTTCGTATTTGCTACGAAGTTCCTCAGCTCGCTGTTTTAAAGAATCCATACGAGCTTTGAGTTCATCTGCATTTTCCTGTCTGGCTTCATCAACTTTCTCTCGAATAACATCTGCACGAGCTTTTAATCGGTCTTGAGCCTCCAGACCATCCATCATACTATCGTAGATATTTTCACCGATCTGATCAGAAATATTACGCAGTTCTTTTGCAATATCTTCCATAAGGGCAAGACGTTTGTTGAATTTTAAAATACCCTGAACCGTGATGCAAATATCAACTATAAGAGCAATGCTTAATAAAACAAGCAGAAATTTTCCAAGCCATATCGGGAAAAAAGAAACTAGTTTATCCGTAAAAGGATAGATAAGTTTCACGATCAATACACAAGCAATACCCCAGATCGCAGAAAATAAAGGACACACATAGCCACCAATATTCAAAGGCATTTCAGAATAATCCCACCATCTGTGATGAAACATCTTTTCAAGGAGGAAACCTGTCAGCCATTCAAGAAAAGTAACAAGAATAGTGGAAGTAATATAAAGTAAGATCAGATTTCCGACATAAGGTTGAAGAGAGGCAACGACAACGGTTACTCCAATTCCATAAATCGGACAGATCGGACCATTTAGAAATCCACGGTTTACAAAGGAATGTTGTTTAAAAGCTGCAAAAGCAACTTCAGAACACCACCCAAGAAATCCGTATATAAAAAAGCTAAATAAGATATTGTAATAAGTCATAGAATCTCCCTTTTTATATCTTTTTTACAGCATCACAACAGTTACACCAAGATCACCTTCACCATATTCACCATCACGGTAACCAGAGATACGTTTTTGTTTCTTCAATTGTTTAAAATAATTATGAAGACCCTTACGCAAAGCACCAGTTCCTTTTCCGTGGACAACAGTAATCTGTGCTAAGTTGGCAAGGCACGCATCATCAATGTACTTATCAAGCTGTGCGATCGCTTCATCAACCGTCATACCCATAACATTGATCTCAGGTCGGATGGAAGCGGATTTGTTGATTGCAGTACGTCCTCGGTTACGACTTTCATTTCTTTGATTTTCACGTTTTACATCTTTGGCTGTTTTTGTGATCTCAAGGTCTTTGATGTTAACAAGAGAACGCATCATACCCATCTGAACATACAGATCACCTTTGGCATTTGGGAGCGTGGAAACAGTTCCGGCAAGGGAAAGACTTGTTACATAAACTTCATCACCAACATGGAAATCATTCGCCTCGTGACGTTTCTTGTTCTTTTTCTTGGATTTGTAAGCCATTTGACCTTCTAATTTTGTCATGCGGCCGCGAAGATCACTTCGCATATGTTCCATCTTCTTATTTGCATCTGGATTCTTGTTTTGTTTCTTTAATTTGTTATATTCACGGATCGTAGAATCTGCGATCTCTTTCGCCTCAGAGATGATATTGTGAGCTTCTTCACGAGCGTCGCGAAGCATTTTATCACGTTTTTCTTTTATATTATCCTGACGAGATTTCAAACTCCTACGGAGAGTTTCAATTTCCTTACGGTATTCAAGAATCTCTTCCTGCTCTTTTTCAATCGTCTGTTTACTCTTTTCAAGGTCAGCTAAGATCGTTTCAAAATCTTTGACAGATTCGTCAATCTGATCTGCAGCACCTTCAATGATATGTTCATCCAATCCTAATTTGCGGGAAATTGCAAACGCATTACTTTTTCCAGGGATACCGATCATCAGACGGTATGTTGGAGAAAGCGTTTCCACATCAAATTCGCAGGAAGCATTTTCGATATCATCGGTGGAAAGAGCGAACATCTTAAGTTCACTGTAATGGGTTGTCGCCATTGTTTTAATTCCACGTCCGTGCAGATCACTTAAAATAGAGATCGCAAGTGCGGCACCTTCGATTGGATCAGTACCACCACATAACTCATCGAGTAATACTAAAGAATCTCGATGGGCCTGCTGAACGATTGATACAATATTTGTCATATGAGAAGAGAAGGTACTTAAGTTTTGCTCAATACTCTGCTCATCTCCGATATCTGCAAAAATCTCACGAAAAATTCCAAGAGAAGATCCTTGGAATGCAGGAATATGAAGGCCTGCCTGCCCCATCAAAGATAATAATCCGACTGTTTTTAAAGATACAGTTTTACCACCTGTATTCGGTCCAGTCACGATCAGCATGGAGAAATCTTTGCCGAGAGATACGTTGATCGGAACGACTTTTTGGCGGTCTAGTAAAGGATGACATCCCTGTTTGATATTGATAATTCCATCTTCACGGAAAATAGGTTTGGATGCATCAATATCCTTCGCATATTTTGCCTTTGCAAAAATGAAGTCTAACAATACAAGGGTCTTCTGGTTATGTGCAAGATCATCAACACCATAAGAAGCCTGTTCACTTAATATAGAAAGAATATGCTCAATCTCAGATTGTTCTTTTCCTTCCAATTCTTTTAATTCATTATTTAATGTTACAACAGACATTGGTTCAATAAACAGCGTATTTCCAGAAGCAGACTGATCATGGATCATACCTTGGAATGAACTTCTGTACTCTTGCTTGACTGGTATGCAGTAACGCCCATTTCGCATTGTAACGATCGCATCCTGTAATTTATCCTGATTGGATGCAGAGCTTACCAGCGTAGTTAACTGTGTATGAATCTTCTGGTTTGTCTGTTTCATTGCACGACGGATATGTTTTAAAGTAGAAGAGGCATCATCACTGATCTCTTCTTCAGAAATAATACAGCGGCGGATCTCGTGCAGAAGATCATCTAAAGGAACAAGGCTTTCAAAAAGCTCGTCGAGAGAATCTGCTTCAAGATCGTCTTCCATGCGGACTCCGTAAGAAACGGCATTCTTTACAGATTCCAGAACACGAGCGATATCAAGAAGTTCCCCAGTTCCAAGTGTACCTCTCATCTTCAAACGGGCAAGAGAAGGGGAAAGATCACTTACTCCAAAAAAAGATACATTTCCACGTTTATAGATACGTGTCAATGCATCCTGTGTCTGATCCTGAGCGTTTAAGATATCAGCTTCTTCAGTCATTGGTTTTAAATTGGCACACATCAACTTACCTAGTTCGGTTGTTGCGTATCCTGTTAAAATATTTATAATCTTATCAAATTCAAGTGTTTGTAATACTTTCTGATTCATGAAAAATTCCTCATTTACATTAAATTATTGCAACTCACTAAAGAGTTTAACACAGATTGTTTGGACTGTAAACATAGGGAAAATGGCAATTCCAGACGTTAATTTACGATAACTTAACATAAAAAGCAGTATGATTTTACATTTGACCAGTACAATAGAAATTACATCGTATAGAGATTTGGAGGAAAAGATGAAAACACAGCAGAAGATTTTTATGAACCGGGAACTGTCCTGGCTTAAGTTTAACGAACGCGTATTAGAAGAGGCTGAGAATAGAGAAGTACCACTATGTGAACGATTGACATTTGCATCCATTTACCAGAGCAACTTAGATGAATTCTTTATGGTAAGAGTTGGATCTTTGATCGATCAGATGTTACTTGATAAGAACATGAAAGAAAATAAGACAAAGATGACACCACAGGAACAGATTGATGCGATCATTCCACAGGTACAGAAATTAAATAGAAGAAAAGACAGCGTATATGAGGAGATGATGGATTCTCTGAAAGAACACAACATCCATCTGGTAAATTTTCAAAAAATATCTAAAAAAGAAAGCGAATATTTAAGAGCTTATTTTCAAGCAGAAATCGCGCCATTGATCTCTCCTACGATCATAGGGAAGAGACAGCCATTTCCTTTTTTAAAGAATAAAGAAATCTACGCAGTTGCTGTGTTAGAAACTAAAAATGGAAAAGAAAAATTAGGAATTATCCCATGTGGAAATGAAACGTTTGACAGACTGATCAATATTTCTGGAAAAGATGCTTATATGTTATCAGAAGAAATGATTCTTCACTATGTGCCAAGGATCTTCAAAGGATACCATGTCAAAGCAAAAACATTGATCCGAATTACAAGAAATGCAGATATTGATGCAGATTCTATGTATGATGAAGATCTTGATTATCGCGATTTCATGGTAGAACTGATCAAGAAAAGAAAGAAATTAGCACCAGTCCGAATGGAATTATCAAGAGAGATGGATGGAGAGATCATTGATCTTTTATGTGAGTATCTGGAACTTGAAAGAAAATATGTATTCTATACACAGACACCGTTAGATCTGTCTTTTGTATTTAAGATTCGGGATATTTTAAGAAGAGAGACAGACTTGTTTTTTGAGAAAAGAGTTCCTCAAAGATCACCACAGTTTAACGAAGAGATGCCAATTATGGATCAGATTGAAAAAGAAGATAAGTTACTCTCTTATCCATATGAAAGTATGCGGCCATTTCTAAAAATGCTTCAGGAAGCGGCAGAAGATAAAGATGTTGTTTCAATCAAAATGACATTATATCGTGTCGCAAAGCAGAGTAAGATCATTGCATCTTTGATCGAGGCAGCAGAAAATGGAAAAGATGTCACGATCCTTGTAGAATTAAAGGCTAGATTTGATGAGGAAAATAATATTGAATGGTCCAGACAGTTAGAAGATGCAGGATGCCGCGTGATCTATGGATTAGATGGTTATAAAGTACACTCTAAATTATGTCTGATCACAAGAAAGAAAAAAGGAAAAGTATCTTATATCACACAGATCGGAACAGGAAACTACAATGAAAAGACAAGCAGACTTTATACAGATCTTTCTTTAATGACAGCAAATGTAGATATTGCGTTGGAAGCTGCGGAAGTTTTTCAGGCATTATCTATGGGAGAGACTGTGGAAGAAACGGATCATCTGCTAGTAGCTCCACACTGTCTACAGAATAAAGTGCTCCATATGATCGATCGGGAAATTGAACATGCAAAAGCTGGAGAACCAGCTTATATTGGATTAAAAATGAACTCTTTAACAGACAAAAAGATCATGGAGAAATTGATCAAAGCATCCAAAGCAGGTGTGAAGATTGACATGGTCATTCGAGGAATCTGTTGCCTGATTCCGGGAGTAAAGGGTGAAACAGATAATATTCAAGTAAGAAGTATTGTGGGAAGATACTTAGAACATTCAAGAATCTATATTTTTGGAACGAAGGGCAGAGAAAAAGTTTATATAGCGTCAGCAGATTTTATGACAAGAAATACATTAAGAAGAGTCGAGGTAGCCGTACCGATCTACAATACAGATATTAAAATGCAGGTGATCGAGATGTTTATTACAATGTTAAGTGATAATGTAAAAGCAAGGGAAGAAGATCACAATGGAAATTATAAAATTCCTAAAAATCAGGATACACCACTAAATTCACAGGAATTTTTCTATAAGCAGGCATATTTGAATGCGGAAAATGTAAATTCATAAACAGTTTTGTGTCTTTTGAAATCATGACGTTCATAATAAGTAAATTTCACTAGATTTTACAACTAAACTGTGGCATAATAACATAGGTAAAAAATAGAGTATTTAAAAATCGCCAGGAGAGTTGGCTGGCGAAGAACGAATTTAGAAAGGCACAAAGCAATGAGATATATTAGTGATTTGCACGAAGGAGATCAGGTTTCCGAGATTTATTTATGCAAAACAAAATCACCGGGAACATCCAAATTTGGAAAATCATATTATTCCCTGACACTACAAGATAAAACAGGAATGATCGACGGAAAGGTATGGGAACTTACCAATGCGATCGGACATTTCGAGGCGATGGACTACATTTTAGTCAGAGGACAGGTAACAAGTTACCAGGGTTCTAACCAGTTAAACATCCAACAGATCCGTAAAGCTCAGGAAGGTGAGTTTGACATGGCAGATTATATGCCAAGTACTAAGAAGGATATTGATGGGATGTTCAAAGAGCTTCTTGCAATGATCAGCAAGACAAAGAACCAGTATTTAAAACAATTAGCAGAGAAGATCTTTATAGAGGATAAAAATTTTGCAAGAGAATTTAAAGTACATTCCGCAGCAAAAAGCGTACACCATGGGTATATCGGAGGGCTTTTAGAGCACAGTTTATCTGTAGCGAAAGTTTGTGAAAGCTATGCAAGTCTGTATCCACAGTTAAACAGAGACTTGATCGTAATGTGTGCATTATGGCATGATATGGGGAAAGTCGAAGAATTATCAAGCTTTCCAGAGAATGACTATACAGATGAAGGTCAGTTAGTTGGACACATCGTGATGGGAGCGATCAAATTAGACCGCCTGATCCGTGAGATTCCAGGTTTCCCACCAAAACTTGCAAATGAAGTAAAACACTGTATGTTAGCACATCACGGAGAATTAGAATTTGGTTCTCCAAAGAAACCTGCATTATTAGAAGCAATTGCACTAAGTCAGGCAGATAATTTAGACGCGAAGATGGAAACATTTGCAGAAATCATGGAGAAACAAAAAGAAGATCAGGAATGGTCAGGATTCCAGCGTTTATTAGATACAAGAATCCGTAAGACATCTATCTAAGAGAATTATAATAAAACAGGATCAATACAACAGTTTAACCAAGAAAAAGATACAGAGGTGCGTATGGAATTTAAGAAAAATCAGATCGTAGAACTCTATATCGATGACATTGGGAACGAAGGAGAGGGCATCGGCCATATAGATGGTTATGCCCTCTTTTTAAAAGATGCAGTCATCGGAGACAAAGTTCGTGCAAAGATCATCAAAACAAAGAAAAATTATGGCTTCGCAAGAGTAGAAGAAGTCATAGAAGCATCCAAAGACAGAGTCAGCCCACGCTGTTCCAAAGCAAGACAGTGCGGAGGATGTACATTACAGCATTTAGCTTATGAAAAGCAGTTAGAATATAAATTTAATAAAGTGAAAAACTGTTTAGAAAGAATTGGAGGCTTAGAAAATATTGAAGAAAAAATGGAACCGATCCTTGGGATGGAAGAACCATTTTACTATCGAAACAAAGCTCAGTTTCCAGTCGGATATGACAAAGAAGGGAATCTTATCACAGGATTTTATGCAGGAAGGACGCATCATATTATTGATTGCACACACTGTATGATCCAACATCCAGTGAACGAACAGATTTTATTAAAAGTCTTGGACTACATGAAGAAAAACAATATTACAGCTTATGACGAAAAGACCCATAAAGGATTGGTCCGCCACATTGTAACAAGAGTCGGATTCAAAACAGGTGAGATCATGGTCTGTCTTGTTGTGAATGGGAGCAAAAAGAATCTGAGAAACTTGGAAATGCTCGTAGATTCCTTAACAGAAGTCGAAGGAATGACAAGTATCTGCGTCAATATCAACAAAGAAAAGACAAACAGGATCTTGGGAAGCAAGATTGAAGAAGTATATGGTAAACCATACATTTATGATTATATCGGCAATGTAAAATACCAGATCGGACCACTATCTTTCTTCCAGGTCAATCCAACACAAACAAAAGTATTATACGAAAAAGCTATGGAATACGCAGATTTAAAAGGCGAAGAAACCGTATGGGATCTCTATTGCGGAATCGGAACTATTTCCTTATTCCTAGCTCAGAAAGCAAAGAAAGTTTATGGAGTAGAAATCGTCAAAGAAGCCATTGACGATGCAAGATTAAATGCTAAGATGAATGGCTTTGATAATGCAGAATTCTTCGTAGGAAAAGCAGAAGAAGTACTTCCAAGAGAATACGAGAAAAATGGAGTCTATGCAGACACGATCGTCGTTGACCCACCAAGAAAGGGATGCGACAGTAAACTGTTAGAAACAATGGTGAAAATGGCACCCAAACGAATCGTATATGTAAGCTGTGATCCAGCAACACTAGCCAGAGATTTAAAAGTATTATCAGAACAAGGCTACGAAGTCGAAAAAGTCTGCGCCGTCGACCAATTTAGCCACAGCTCACATGTAGAGACTGTAGTGTTGCTACAAAGGAAGAATATGTAGAAATCCTTGAATATGAAAATGAATAGAGAACTATCAGATAATTGATAGATTATAGGGATACTTGTTAAAAGCAGGTGTTCCTATTTTTATTTTATCTACTTGTAAGTAGTAAGATTGTATGTTAATACATACAATATAGATGTTGGAATCTATTCCAATATAAAAATGGAAAGGAGAAAAGACAATGAAGAAAAAATTATTAGCTACTTTATTTATGGTTTGTTTTATTTTTGTTTTTGCCCCTAAGACGGTACATGCATACTCCTATTACTGGTATGTAAATCCGATAGATACTTTGTATTCGGACATTGCTGAGAATAGAAACTTCTATCTTGCCGGCAAGGAGAGTAAGTATGCTTACTATTGTCATAATATGGATGAAATTGCGATCCGTGATGGATCAAATCCTACCAGGGGAATACTTTATGATGAGTTTAAAATTATAAGTAAAGGAATGGGTTCCATAGTGTTGCGTATGGACGAAAGAATGTCAGAGCAAAATAGAAATAATATTAAGGAATATGGTTTGAAATTTCAAAAAAAGAAAGGTACGGATAAGCATTTCTATATTTACATTATAAAGCAGGATGTTAAATATTATTTGAACATTGATCGTAATGTAAATAAATTGGGGTTTTCTAAAAACAGCAAAACAGAATGGATCGTAAACCCGGAGCCAAGAAGTAGTTATTTATTTCGAATTGTTGACAATAAAACGGGAGATCTTTTCCTGAATGTAGATGCGAATGGACTTCAAGTTACAACGAATAGCCAACCGCTATATCTTTATCATGCAGAGGACCTTGCAGAAAATACATATACAATACATGATAAAGAAGTCGAGTATAAACATTCAGATAAGCTTCCACAGCCTAAATATAAAGAATACAAAACTTTTTATTCCTATACAAAAAAGCCGTTAGCACAGCTGCAGAAACAGTGGGGATATGTTTACAGACAGATACTGGATATGATACCAGATGAGGACTATACAAGTTATAAAGTAGGTGAAAATCCAGGATTTGATTACGATCCGCCGAATGAGAAAAAAGAAGTATATGCAAATTACTATAATAAGGCCAATATTAAGTTAAAATGGAATATTAAGCCGACGGATAAAGACATAATAACTTATAATCAAAGAGACTATAACGGAGCTACAAAGCAGATCACAGGTCAGGATATAGAATTTGATGTGCCAGAAGGTGGTTGGATTTCGTTAGAATTTCCTAGCGTATACGATAGTGGAAAGTATTATAAAGTTACATCTGTAAAAGAGAATGGTACGGAGTTGAAAGTTACAAGAATGGACGGTGTGGAAAAAGAAAATGAACGAGGGCCATTTCCAGATTCCTATTATTTTGATACTGTAAATAAAGATGCAACCTATGAAATTACAATCGAAGCATCCTATCCGGAAGTAAAGGGTTTTTCTTATAATCTTTATGTGAAACGAGGAGATTTTGACAGCTACAGTAATGAAGGAATGATTACCAATCTTACGGATAGTAAAGTGCAGCTTCTTACAACAACAAAAGAGCTTGACGGTGGAGTGTTAAGGGATCCCTTTATTATTCTTCCATTTGGTTATAGAGATTATGAGAAACAGCATAGCATTAGCTACAAGTATGAGTATTACATGGTGAGAGATGGAAAAGATACTTGTTTGAATCTCACAGGAAACAGTGTTTCAGTTGATTTAAAGGATATTTTTGCAAATATAAAAGATGAAAAACAAGTGAAGATTTATGCAGTAATAACGAAGACCCGAAAAGAAGATGGAGCATTTAAAACCTTTAAAACAGAAGATGTAACCATTACGTGCAAATATGAGGGTGGAGACTTTGGTATTGATATAGCAAATGCAGATACGATACATCAAATACAGAGTAACCGAATTGTCGTTTTAATGAAAAAAACAAATGAAAATAACGAAGCGGCAAGTTGTGAGATTAAGAGAGAGGGCGATGAGGATTATACTAAGATAGAGAAAGCAGGAAACGGTTTTCCTTATGTTATTACGCAGAATGGAACTTATACGATTCGCTTAACGGATAAGTTTGGAAAGTCAGCCACGACAACATTAGAATATAAAAATATTAAAAAAGATATGACTGCACCAGAAATTAGTGGAGTTGAAGATGGAAAGACGTATTGTCTTACTCGAACGATCACTGTGATCGACGAGCATTTAAGAGATGTAAAAGTGGATGGAAAACGTATTGAATTAGATGAAAATAATCAGTATGTACTTTCCGGAAGAGGTAAACAGGTTATAACTGCTACTGACGATTATGATAATGTTACAGAGATTACAGTAACCATCAATGATCACCATACTGGAGGGAAAGCAACTTGTAAAGCAAAAGCGATTTGTGATATTTGCAAAATGGAATATGGGGAATTAGATTCTGCCAATCATGTGGAAAAGGTAAAATGGATCATAACACCAACAACACATGAACAGAGATATAGCTGTTGTAACGCTATTGCCGTAAAAAAGGCAGCACATCAGTGGAAAAATGGTAAATGTACGGAATGTGGTATGCAGATTTCGATTGAAAAGCCAAGTATTACAGCAAAATCCACCAATGGAACTACGATAATTCGGTGGAAGAAAGTAAGCAATGCATCAGGATATAAGGTGTATCGAGCAAAAAAGAAAAAAGGTAAATATGAGTTGTTGAATACAACAGAAGCTCTTAGTTATTCTGATTCTTCAATAATAGGTGGTCGAAACTATTATTATAAAGTGGCGGCTTATTATAAAAATGAGTCAACAACAATCAATGGAGAAGCCAGTGATGTTGTATTACAGGTAGGCACATTAAAGAAAGTATCTTTAAGGGTGAAAAACAAAAAGAAATCAACGGCAAGTTTATCCTGGAAAAAAGTAGCTGGAGCAAAAAAATATCAAATTTATAGAGCGACCAGAAAAAAGGGTAAATATAGTAAAATTGCAACAACGAAAAAACTTACCTATAAAAATACTTTACTTAGTAAGAAAAAAACTTATTATTATAAAGTAAGGGCTTACTATGTAAAAGCTGGTAAAAACATTTATGGAAGTTATTCAAATGCAAAATCTATAAAAATCACCAAATAAAAAGTTTACAGTCATTAACCTTGCAATTCAAAGAAAAATGGAATATATTAGAACACATATTGAAATAGTTAGAAGGGTGAAAAATGGCTAGTAGATACGAAAAAGAAGATTCAAAAAGAAGAATTTTATCTGCTTGTGTGCAGTTGTTTATTGAAAAGGGATATCAAAAGACAACCACAGTTGAAATTTTAAAAAAAGCTGGTGTAACACCGAGTACATTTTATAATATTTATCATACGAAAGGGAGTATTTTAACCGAACTTACAGAATTTATGTTTGGCAACCAATTTAATATTTCAGGTAAGATAGTGGGAGAGAGTACAAATCCAGTATTATTATATGCAGTAGAAACTTGCCTTCAGCTCACGCTTGCAGAATTAAATGAAAATTTAAGAGAAATTTACGTAGAAGCGTATACTGTACCTGAAAATATAGAACTTATTCATAAAAAAACAGCAGTACAACTGCAAAAGATTTTTGCTTCGTATTTACCAGGTTATAGTGCCAGTGATTTTTATGAAATGGAGATTGGTACCGCTGCGTTTATGAGAGGTTATATGGCAAGACCTTGCGATATGTATTTTACATTAGAACGTAAGCTGGCACGATTCCTTTCAATGAGTCTATCTGTGTTTAAAGTGCCACAAGAAGAACAAGAAGCTATTTTATCTTATATAGAGAACTTAAATATTCGTGAAATTGCAAATAAGGTAATGCAGCAGCTTTTTGTAACATTAGAGATGAAATATGAGTTTACATTAACAAATTAAGAAAAAGTGAAGGGGATCACTGTTCAGGGGTTAGCTGGATATGAAACAACCGATGGTATAAACTGATAACAGTCAAAGCCATCGGTTTTCAATTTTTGTAGCGGCAGACAGGAAATTATAATAAATACTCATACATGACCAACACTACTTACAGATCACAACTTGAAATTCTCTCGATCTGCAAGTATACAATTAATAATATAAGCAATTCCATCACGAGTATTCGCACGTGTCTGGTAAACACAGATATTGCGGATCATATCACAAGCATTCTCCATAGCAACGGAATGAATACCAGGGATAGATAACATAGAATAATCATTTTCACTGTCACCGATCGCGATGATCTCTTCTGGTTTTAATCCATCTTTTTTTGCATAATCTAGTAAAGAGCTTCCCTTCTGAGCATTGATAGAAGTAATCTCAATATCCGTTGGAACCGTAGATACAACAGCAAGTCCCGGAATTTTTTCGAGTTCTACACGTAGTTTCTTTAGGGATTCATGATCTGGAGAGTTTGATGTGATCTTTAGGATGCGGTGGTCACTGTTTAATAACGCCTCCTGACCATCAACAAAGATAACATCATCAACTAACTCACGGTAATCATCTAAAGTATATTTCATATCTGGGTGATTGACCTGAATGGCAGGAATGAATACATCTCTTGTATAAATTTCACGTTCTTCTAATGGAAGAAGAGAAATACGTCCTTCTGTTGTAAATAATGCAGGTTCCATTCCGTATTTATTAAATGCATCAAAAATGGTGCGGACAGTTTCTTTATCAAGAATATGCTCGAATAAAAGATTTCCATCTTTATCAAAAGCACAAGCTCCATTACTGCAGATTAAGTCGCATTTTAATCCGGCTGCTTCCACAAGACCGCGTGCATTTGGATATTCACGTCCTGTGTTGATAATAAAATTGATACCATTTTCCTGAGCTCTTTTGATCGCTTCGACATTGATCGGGGTAATCTGACGATAGCTGTCAAGAAGAGTACCATCCATATCGGATGAAATTAATTTAATCATGTGATAGCCTCCTGTATTGGGTGTAATTTCTTCTCATCTTTATAGTATCACAATTGGAATAGATAAAACATTCCAAATTGCTTTAAAATATATTTCAATGATCATTGACTGGAAAGAATCTGTTCCAGCACGATCGCAACGCCGTCATGATCGTTATCAGCTGTATGATGCAGACAGATCTCCTGAATGATATCATCTGCATTTCCCATAGCAATGCTTTCGATATAAGGAAGTCCAAGCATAGAATAATCATTTTCACTGTCACCGATCACCATGGTATCTTTCAGTGGAATCTGATATTTTTCAGTATAAAAATGAACGGCCGCACCTTTTAATGCATTTACAGCTGTGATATCGAGACGATATGGACTCTGATGGGATACTGCAAAGTGTGGGACCCGTGTGTGAAGGCTGTTTGTAAGCTGCTCAAGTTTCTGCTGGTCTAAGGACTGTGTCGTGATTTTAATGATCTGTGGATTCTCAGAAAGAAGAAGTTGTCCATTATCATAAAAATGAGCATTTTCAAGTCGTTCACAGATATAAGATTCTTCATCTAGTGTTTGACTTGGAAATTCTTCTCTCAAAGCGGGAACAACTTCAGAAGACAGATAATTTGCATATCCTTCCTTGGAACCTAAGACACATAATCCACGGGTACTGTGGATCTCATAAAAAGTACGACAGGAACCAAAGATCCGCAGCATCTCAGGGATACGTTTGGTTGGAATATAAGAAGCATGCAGCTGGTGCCCAGAAGTATCAAAGATGCAGGAACCGCCAAAACATGCGATATCACAAGAAATATCGTATGCATCGAGGAGTTTTTTGGCATCAAAATAATTCTGTTCCGTATTGATCAAAAGACGGAGTCCCTTTCTTTGAATTTGTTTGATCGCACGGAGTGTACGATCACTGATTTGTTGTTTGCTGTTAAGCAGTGTTCCGTCAAGATCAGAAACGATCAGCTTTATCATCTTGCCGTCCTCCTTTGTTTTCTAATTATATCTAGGTTAATCGTAACATAAAAAAGCATAAAAATATAGTAGAAAACAGGGTTGAGGCAAAAAGTTGATTTGTGTATAATATGATGTAAGTGTCAATAAGTATAAATTGCGTTTGTGCTTGCACAAATAAGTATAAATTCTCAGAGGTAACGACAGATGAAAGATTATGTTGCATTTGATCTGGAGACAACGGGGTTATCCCCAGATTCAGATCAGATTATTGAAATTGGAGCTGTTAAGATCAGAGATGGGAAGATCAGTGGAAAGTATAACTGTATCATTCATCCAGAGATCGAAGTCAGTGATTTTATCATCAATTTAACAGGAATCAGCAGGGATATGTTAAGGAAGGGAATTCCACTGAAAGAAGGTGTTGAGGAATTTTTGGAATTTAGCGGGGATCTTCCGGTTCTTGGACATAACGTCATGTTTGACTATAAGTTTATGAAGATGGCAGCAGCTTCATTTAAGTATCCGTTTGAGAAAACAGGAGTTGACACGTTAAAAGTAGCAAGGAAGTTATTAACTGGACTTGAAAATAAGAAGCTGGAGACACTCTGTGCTCATTATCATTATGTGAATCAGGCAGCACACCGTGCTTACGATGATGCATTAGCAACAGCTGTTGTGTTTGAGCAGATGAAGAAAGAATTTCCAACAGAAGAGGAAATCTTTCAGCCACAGCAGCTTCAATTCAAGGTAAAGAAAGAACGTCCGGCTACACCAAAACAAAAGAAGTATCTAGAGAATCTGATGAAATATCATGCGATAGGGGAGTGCTTAGATATTGATCAGATGACACAGAGAGAAGCATCAAAGAAGATTGATCATATTATATTAAATTATGGAGTGATGAAGAAATGAAAAAGAAAAGATTTTTTGTATCCGTTATTGCGATTCTTCTGATCATTGTGATGGTTGGAACAATGGTAGCAGGATATTTGATGATGTAAGAATGAATTTGGAGAGGAAGAAGGAAGAGACGATGAAGAAAAAAATTATCATTGCGGTTGCAGTGATCGTTATTTTGGCAGCAGGTGGAACTTTTTACCTAAACCATAAGGTGAGCAGTGCAGTAAAAGATGGAAAGATCATAAAAGGGGTTTCATGTGAGGGAATTTCTATTGGTGGAATGACAAGATCAGAAGCAAAAGATGCGATTGAATCTCATATGAAGGAGATTCATCAGGAAAAGATCACACTTTATGTAGACGATGAAAGATCAAGTGCCAAGATCGAAGATCTTGGAGCATTCGCTGAGGCAGACAAGACAGTGGAAGAAGCTTATGCACTTGGGAGAAGCGGAAGTATTTTTACAAAGTATTCCGATGTAAAAGAGAAGAAACATAAACTTTCGGTTTATCGCAAATATGATAAAGCGAAGTTTGAAAAGAATGTAAAAAAAGCAACAAAGAAGATTGTTTCAGAACCAAGAAATGCAAGTGTGAAACGTAAGGATGGCAAATTTGTCGTGATCAAAGAAAAGACAGGTTATACATTAAATATGAATGAAACATTTGCGAATTTCAAAAAAGCAGTTGAAGCTGAGAAACATCAATTTGAACTGGATGTTGTAAAGAAAAAAGCAAAATATACATCAAAAGATATGGCAGAGATCAAAGATGTACTTGGAACTTATACAACCGAATACGGTGGATCTCCATATGGTCGTAAAGTAAATGTTGCTAATGGTGCAAGTAAGATCAATGGAAGCATGGTTTATCCAGGAGAGACATTATCTGTATATAAAACCGTATCACCATTTACAAAAGAAAATGGATATGCACTCGCAGGTTCCTATGAAAATGGACAGACGGTTCAGACATATGGTGGTGGAATCTGCCAGGTATCTACTACTTTGTATAATGCAGTTATCCGTGCAGAATTAAAGATCGTAGAACGTTTTCCACATTCCATGACCGTACATTATGTGCCAAGATCTGCAGATGCAGCGATCGCAGGAACTCATAAAGATATGAAGTTTAAGAATACGTTTGATACGCCAATCTATATTGAAGGAAAAGCAAATGGTTCAACGATCACATTTACGGTCTATGGAAAGAAAAAAGATCCAAAACGTACAGTAGAATTCTTATCTGAGACAACACAGGTAAAAGAAAGTTCTGAAAGTACAGTTAGCGATAATACGCTTGCCGAAGGACAGAAAGTTTTGGAAAGCTATGGACATACAGGATACAGTGCAAGACTTTGGAAGATCGTGAAGATCAATGGTAAACAGGTATCCAAAAAGGTATTTAATACTTCCACATATATGTCAACACCAACGGTTTATCGTGTAGGAACAAAGAAAGCGGAAGATAAAAAAGACGATAAAAAGGATAAGAAAAAAGATTCAAAAGAAACAACAGCACAGAAGTCTGAGACAACAACAGCAGCACAGAAATCTACAACGGCAGCACAGAAGTCTACAACAGCGAAGAGATCAGCGGCTGTGAAATCTCAGGGAAGCACAGGAAATTAAGGATGAAAATAGGAAAATTATCAGAATCTGCATTGCAGAAAGTTGTGTTTGAGCAATTGCATACAAGGAGAGATGAAGTCTTAGTAGGACCTGGAATCGGGGAAGATTGTGCGGCATTGAAACTTCAGGAAGGAGAAGTATTTGTCACATCAACAGATCCGATCACAGGCACGGTAAAAGAGATCGGACGTCTGGCAGTTCATGTAACTGCCAACGATCTTGCATCCGCAGGAGCTGAGACGATCGGACTTATGGTGACAGCACTTCTGCCACCAATGATCAAGGAAGCACAGATCAAGAAGATGATGCAGCAGATCAATGCAGAGTGCGAGAAATTAAATATCATGGTATTAGGTGGTCATACAGAGATTATAGCAGCAGTTACGCAGCCAGTGTTATCCGTGACAGGAATCGGAAAAGTGAAAGAAGATGAATTGATCTTGTCTAGTGGGGCGAAACCAGGTCAGGATATCGTAGTCACAAAATATCTTGGTATGGAAGGAACGGGAATCATCGCAAATGAAAAAGAAGACGAGTTAAAAGAATGGTTTTCTGATACATTTATTGATGATGCAAAGGCATTTCTAGAGGATATCTCTGTTGTGCCAGAAGGTCTGATCGCCAGAAAATATGCGTCTTGTATGCATGATATCACCGAAAGCGGAGTTTATGGTGCTTTATGGGAGATTTCCAAAGCATCTGGTGTCGGGGTGGAAGTTTGTATCGAAGATATTCCATTAAGACAACATACGATCGAATTTTGTGAACGATATGATCTGAATCCATATCAGTTGATTTCAAGTGGATCTATGCTGATCACAACAGATCATGGAAGAACATTAGTCAATGAACTGGAACAGGCAGGCATCAAAGCAACCATTATTGGTCATACAACAGATTCCAGAGATAAAGTAATCTATCGTCAGGGAAAGGCAGCGAATCTGGAGGCACCTAGACAGGACGAGTTATATAAAATATATTCTGAAAATAATCGCAGATAATTTTCAGAGAGAAAAATGGAGGAAACAGTATGAACACAGAATTAAGAGAACTGATTTTAAAATTGATCGAGAAAAACAGTCGTTTAGCGATTCATGATCTGGCGGTGATGCTAGATGTCGCGGAGACGGAAGTCGCCAATGAGATCGCAGATATGGAAAAAGAACATATCATCTGTGGGTATCATACTTTGATCAACTGGGACAATACAAGCAAGGATCAACTGACAGCGATGATCGAGGTAAAAGTAACACCACAAAGAGGTCAGGGATTCGACCGCATTGCAGAACGTATTTATAATTTTCCAGAAGTAAAAGCCGTTTATCTGATGTCTGGGGGATATGATTTCATGGTTATGTTAGAAGGAAAGACGATGAAAGAGATCTCTATGTTCACATCATCCAAATTAGCACCACTGGAATCTGTTGTCAGTACAGTAACACATTTTGTATTGAAGAAATATAAAGATCATGGAACTGTTCTTGAAGCAAAGAAAGTGGATGAGAGACAGGCGGTGACTCCATAATGAGAGATTTTTTATCAAAGAGAGTTGTAAGTCTGGAACCATCCGGAATCCGCAAGTTTTTTGACATTGTAAGCGAGATGCCGGATGCCATTTCCTTAGGTGTAGGGGAACCGGATTTTGATACACCATGGAGAGTCAGGGAAGAAGGAATTTACTCATTGGAGCGGGGCAGAACCTTTTATACATCGAATGCAGGGTTAAAGGAGCTGCGCTATGAGATCAGTGAATATTTAGAAAGAAAATACGAATTGGTCTATGATCCAAATCATGAGATCACAGTGACCGTTGGCGGGAGTGAAGGGATTGATATTGCGATGCGTACAATCCTTGATCCAGGAGATGAAGTCATCGTTGTACAGCCATGTTTCGTTTCTTATGTGGCATGTGTTGTTATGGCAGGTGGAACTCCTGTGATCGTAAGTCTTAAGGAAGAAGATAAATTTAAGCTTAAAAAAGAGCAGTTAGAAGCTGCTGTCACAGATAAAACAAAAGCAATGATCATTTCATTTCCAAACAATCCAACGGGTGCGATCATGACAAAAGAAGAGTTAGAACCGATCGCAGAGTTTGCAAAAGAACATGATATTGTTGTAATTTCTGATGAGATTTATTCAGAACTTACCTATGGAAGAGATCACGTCAGTATCGCATCCTTGCCAGAGATGAAAGACAGATCGATCGTGATCAATGGATTTTCCAAGGCATTTGCAATGACTGGATGGAGACTTGGTTATGTTGCAGCACCAAGGTACATGATGAAACAGATGGTCAAGGTTCATCAGTTCTGTATCATGGCAGCACCGACGACTAGTCAGTATGCAGCGATCGAAGCGATGCGTTCCTGTGATGATGAAGTCGAAGAGATGAGGATTGCATATAATCAGCGCAGACGTTTTTTGGTACATGAGTTTCAACGAATGGGAATCGAATGTTTTGAACCAGAAGGTGCCTTTTACATTTTTCCATCTATTAAGAAATTTGGCATGACATCTGAAGAATTTGCAACAAAACTGTTAAATGAAGAGAAAGTAGCAATTGTTCCTGGATCTGCCTTCGGAGCCTGTGGAGAAGGATATCTCAGAGTTTCCTATGCATATTCCATTGAAGAACTAAAAGAAGCTTTAGGGCGTCTGGAACGATTTATCAATCATCTTCCAAAGAAGCAATAGATAAAAAGTTAAGAGATTGGAGAGTTAATAATGCTTCACATAGTATTACATGAGCCGGAGATGCCGGCAAACACTGGAAATATCGGAAGAACCTGCGTGGCATGCGGTGCTGTTCTGCATCTGATCGAACCACTAGGATTTCGTTTAAACGAAAAGATGATCAAGAGAGCCGGTCTTGATTATTGGGACAAATTAGATGTACGTACATATATCAATTTTGAGGATTTTCTAGAGAAGAACAATGATCCCAAGATTTACATGGCAACAACAAAAGCAAAACATGTATATTCGGCACCAACATATGAAGATGACGAAGATGTATATATCATGTTTGGAAAAGAAAGCGCTGGAATTCCAGAAGAAATCTTATTGAATTATGAAGAGACTTCTATAAGAATCCCAATGCTGCCACATATCCGGTCATTAAATTTATCTAACTCTGTAGCGATCGTTGCCTATGAAGTGCTGAGACATCAGGGATTTAAGGCATTTCAGATGGAAGGACAGCTGCATCACTATAAATGGTAGAATGATAATAGAAGGAACTGCAAATGGATCATGCAGTTCCTTTTTTAACATAATAATATTCAAGTGGCAAATATTTTAACAAATTGCCGATCATGTGTGGTATGATGAGAATAAGAATTGTATATATTTAAGAACAACAAAGAAGACGAGACTTGGAGTACGAAATAAGAAAGGATAAGAAAAGTATGGCAAAAGAAAATAATAAGGATCGTATTCTAAAATTGTTGAAGGAATGTAAGAATCATCAAACGGCGGAGAGTATTGCAGTACAATTAAATATTCAGAGAAACACAGCGAGTGGAATTTTAAACGAGTTTGTAAGAGAAGGAATTGTCCAGAAAGAGAAAACACGGCCGGTTATATTTTCTTACATACAACCAGAAGATCAATTACCAGAGGATCCATTTACAACATTTATTGGAGCAGATCAAAGTTTAAAAGACGCAGTAGAGAAGTGTAAGTTATCGGCAGGTTATCCAAACAAGGGTATGCCGATTTTATTGTTTGGATCAAGTGGAGTTGGAAAAAGTCTTTTGGCAGAGTACATCTACCAATATGCAAAATTCATTGGAACAATTCCAGAGGATGCCCCTTTTGTTGTATTAAACTGTGCGGATTATGCGAATAATAAAGAATTATTATCGTCTGTCTTATTTGGATACAAAAAAGGAGCGTTTACAGGGGCCAATAAGGATACAAAAGGCCTGATCGAAGAAGCAGACAAAGGGTATCTGTTTTTGGATGAAGTTCATCGCCTATCGCCAGAAGGACAGGAAAAGTTATTTCGATATATGGATAAAGGGATTATTTCCAGAATGGGAGACAGTGGACAAAATTGTGAATTGAATGTTCGACTGATCTTTGCAACAACAGAAGGCAGAGAAACTATGCTGGATACATTTCTAAGAAGAATTCCAGTAGATGTAGTGCTGCCAGATTTTCAGGAAAGAACTTTGGAAGAGAAGTATGAATTGATCTTGTTTTTGATCCATCAGGAATCCAAAACGATGAATACTACATTTCAGGTGAGCAGTAATGTGATCAATCGATTGCTGACATTCCAAGGAAAAGGCAATATTGGAACGTTAAAAAATATCATTCGATTATCCTGTGCAAAGGCATACAATGAAAGAAGTAAAGGACAGGAAGTGATACCTCTTAATTTAAGCCACCTGTCTTCCGATACATTACTTCATGGAAATGGAGAATCAATTCCATATATCAATGAAATGATCGAAGTGTCACCAGATCAGGACGCAGTGTGGAAGATTTCTATGACAGAACAGGCGGATGTGGATTTTTCGGAGAAAGTGATCAATGATCTGATCCAAGAATATCTTGAGAAAGATATATCAACCATTAAGTTTCGAAAGATCATTTATGATGAAGTGAATCGAATCGAAGATATCGTGATCGATCAGGAAATTCATCCATATGTGCAGAATCTGTATACACAGGCAGTGAGAAATATTTTGATCTATCTTCAAGATAATTACGGTCTCAAATACAGTGGTGTGATGGAAATGGTATTTGTAAAGATGCTTTATGTACTGAATAATCAGAATAAGCATACAGACGACAGGAAATACGAACATCTGGCAAAACAATTGCAGAGAGTGATGTACCGTTATTATAAGATGGGACTTATTTTCTATGAGATGCTTCATCAGGCAGTAGATTATGAGACAAATCCATGGTTTGTAAGGATGTTTGCGATGTTATATTTTTACAGTATTGCAAGGGATGAGATGGATTATACAAATGCGATCATCGTATCACATGGACCAGCGACGGCATCTAGTATTACAAGTACTGTCAATAAGGTATTTGAAACTTATATATTTGAAGCTTTTGATATGGAATATGATACGCCAAAGAAAGATGTAGTAAAACGTATTAAGCGATATCTCAAAAATACGAATACCTCCAAAGGGTTGTTGATCTTTGTTGATATGGGATCATTACTTGATATTTCAGAAGACATAAAAGATGATGTCGAAGGAGATTTGGGGATTGTCAATAATATTACGACAGAAATGGCATTGGAAGCAGGAGAATTGATCTTAAAACATGAAGATCTTCAAAATATTATGGATACGATCATCGAGCATCATGTTACAAAGAAATCATTTGTTCCAAGCAAACAAAAACCAAAAGCAATTCTTTTATGCTGTACAACAGGTTTAGGAACGACAGATAAGATGAAGATGTTGCTGCAAGGATGCCTGGAAGGCATTGATATCGATGTTGTGGAGATGACTTATGCAGAATTAAGTACGGAGGGAAACCGATGCGATGTCTTTCGTAAATATGATATACAGTTTATCATAACGACAAGCAAGCTTATGATCCAAGGTGTTACAACACTTATGTTAAATGAATTGATTGACGAGCGAGGAGAGAAAGTCATTTATTCCACAGTGGGACGATATTGTGACAAGGACAAGACGCAACGATTTATTGAGAATATCGTAAGGAGTTTTACAATAAAGAATCTGATCGGACAGCTTACGATCCTGAATCCAGATAAGATCATGGGGGATGTTGAAGAAACAGTCAGCAAGCTGGAGATTTTAGAAGATACAACCTATTCGATCGATCAAAAAAAGATGCTGTATATTCATATGTGTGTTATGGTAGAACGATTGATCCTTGAAAAAGGAAGGCTGCCACAAGAAGATATGACAGATGATCTGAAGTGTCGGGAAAGTTTCATAAAAAATTTAAAAGAGAGTTTTAGTGTCATAGAAAACAAGTACAATGTGTCGCTGAATGAGCGGGAGATCTTGATGATCTATTATCTGACAGAAAATAATTAAAAATTTTAAGATGAAAAAAGCACGTATTTATGCGAAAAAATGAATATGTGCTTTTTTTATTTTGCAAAAAAATAAAAAGTTGGCACGGATCTTGCTTTATAAAAAAGTGTAAGATGTGAAAAACAAAAAATTAAAATGTGTCGAAATAGAAATATGGATGACCAAGAGAGGAGGTATGATGATCGGATTAATCATTGCAACACACGGCAATTCAAGTGTTGAATTGATCAAAGGAGCAGAGATGTTTGCAGGACCATTAAGTCAGTGCAGAGCATGGACCCTAAACCCTGGGGATGATATTCAAAAAGGGGAGCAGATGTTAGAAGAATACGTAGACGAATTAGATCAGGAAGAAGGAGTCTTGATCATGGCAGATCTGTTTGGAGGAACACCTTCCAACCTGGCAACAAAAATTGCCTTGAGGAGAGAAAACGTTGAAACAGTAACAGGAGTGAATCTTCCAATGATCATTCAGTTTGTGACAGAGCGTGAAACCCAGATGTTAGATGAACTGGTTGAAAGTTGTATCGAAGCAGCACAGGATGGAATCAAATGTCCAACAAAAATAATGAAAGAGCGGAGGTAAGAATTATGGCAGAAATTAAATTAGTGAGAGTAGATTACAGACTGATCCATGGACAGGTAGTGGCAAGATGGTTAAAGGTTTGCCCAGTAAGACGAATCGTATTAGTAGATGATGTACTTGGAAATGACGAATTTATGAGTGACATTTACAAGATGGCAGTTCCAAAAGGAACAGATGTTGATATTGTAACCATTGATAAAGCAAAAGAGGTGCTAGATAACACAGACGATACGGTATTTTTGATTTCCAAAGATATTGAGACATGTCTGAAATTAGTAGAGAAAGGAGTTGAATTACCTGCGATCAATGTTGGAGCAGTACCAAATGAGGAAGGAAGAAAACTGATCACAACAGGAGTTGCAATTTCACAAAAGGAACTTGATATGCTGGAAGAATTAAATAGTAAAGGTATTGAGATCACTGTCCAGCCAATGCCTGAAATATCAGCAATAAGTTTCGATGCAGTAAAACGTAAGATGTAACAGAAGGAGGAAAAATATATGAATACTGTAATCATAGCAATTGTCATGGGAATTATGTATTGGTGGTGCCGAGGAATGATCTTATCATATTTCGGATTCCTGTTTATCTCAAGCCCTGTAACGGTAGGACTTGTAGCAGGGTTACTGATGGGACAGCCAATGCAAGGATTAATTATCGGTGGTGGTATCGCACTAGTATTTGCAGGTATTTTTGCACCAGGAGCGAACCTTCCAACAGACGAGTGTCTGGCAGCAACATGCGTTATTCCGATCGCAATCGGATCAGGAATGAATGCAACAACAGCGATCGCATTAGCAGTACCAGTTGGATTACTCGGATCATTCGTAACCAATTTAAGAAAAGTGATCAACACATACTTTGTAGCAAAAGCAAATAAATATGCAGAAGAAGGAAATGCAGATGCTATCTGGAGATGCGCAACGATTTATCCAGCGTTATTAGCAATTCCACTACTATTCTTACCAGTGTTTATTATTAACATGGTAGGTCAGGATGTAGTAATTAACATTATGAAAGCACTTCCAACATTTGTGACACATGGATTAGAAGTAGCAGGAGGAGTTTTACCAGCCTTAGGATTCGCACTGATTATGAATATGATTGGAAAGAACAAACTGATTCCTTTCGTATTCTTAGGTTATATCGTAGTATCCGTTGGAGGAGTAAACTCATTAACAGCTGGAATCATCGCAATCTGTATTGCATTTATCACAGTATTCCAGAGACAGGAAATTGCAGAGGAGGTAAGAGAACATGAGTAATGAAATGAATACACAAGAAGAAAAGAAAGTCTTAACACAAAAAGACTTAAATAAAGCAATGTTCCGTTGGTACATGTCCGCTGAGATGCCTCTGAACTTTGAAAATATGCAGGGAATTGCATTTTGCGGAAGTATTTCACATATTTTAAAGAAATTATATACCAAAAAAGAAGATTTATCAGAAGCCTTAAAACGTCACTTATTATTATATAACTGTAATGTAACAGCAGGTGGTCTGATCCTTGGAACAACCATTGCGATGGAAGAGCAGAGAGCGAAAGATCCATCTAAGATGCCAGATATGGCGATCACAGGTTTAAAAACAGGACTGATGGGACCTGTCGCAGCTTTAGGAGATAGTTTTGACTGGGGAATCATCGGAACATTGATGAAGATCGCGGCAGCAACACTTGCGGCAGCAGGAAATCCACTGGCATTAGTCGTATTATTACTGTTTGTTGGATATTGTATTGGTGAATTGATCTTAACAACAAATATGACATATAAAAAGGGAAGAGAATCCATTAAAACGATCATGGGATCTGGTTTAATGCAGGATGTTATCTCAGGTGCTAACGTACTTGCCATGTTTATGATGGGTGCTATGACCGCTTCCATGGTAACATTAAAAACTGTGTTAAAGATCAGTACAGTCGTAGTACAGGATAAGTTAGATTCTATTTTCCCAAATGTATTCCCACTGATCGTTTTATTCTTAATCTACTGGTTGATCAGAAAGAAAAAAGTAGGAACCGGAAAGATCGTAATTGGAATCATCGCAGTTTCCATTTTACTTTCTTTTGTAGGAATTTTCTAGAAAATTAAAGTGTCATGTAGTTAAAAAGGAGATTTGAAATGAAAGTTATGAATGTTGCAGTAGTAGGAGCAGGAATCTATGGAATTAACCATGTAAATGCATATACATGGAATCCAAACACAAATTTAGTTGCAGTATGTGACTTAAATAAAGAGATCACAGATCGCATTGCAGAACAATACAACGTAAAAACATACAATGACGTAAATGAAATGTTAGACAACGAAGAAATTGATGCTGTATCTATTGCAACACCAGATGCTTTCCATATGGACCCGGCATTAGCAGCGATCCGTCATGGAAAACCAATTCTGGTGGAGAAGCCATTAGCAACAACATCAGAAGATGCGAAGAAAATTTTAGCAGAAGCTGAAAAATACAATGTAAGAGTAGCGGTCGACTATCATAAGAGATGGGATCCAGCGGCGATCAACGTACGAAATGAACTTCAGAACGAAGAATCAGGAGCACCAATCCGTGGATATATGTGCATGGACGATATCATTGATGTTCCAACAGAATGGTTTAACTGGGCAGACAAATCAAGCCCTGTACATTTCTTAGGAACACATTGTTATGATCAGGTCCGTTGGTATATGGGATGTGAAGTAGAAGAAGTATACGCAGTAGGAACAAAGAAAGTGTTAAAAGCAAGAGGAGTTGATACATATGACTCTATTCAGGCAACATTAAAAATGGAAAATGGATGCTACTGGACAGTAGAAAATTCTTGGATCTTACCAAAAGGATTCGCAAAAAATAATGATGGAAGAACACAGATCCTGTGCGAAAATGCAATGTTTAGGATCGACTCTCAGAATCGTGGAGTAGAAATCTATAACAATAGCAAATTACGCACACCAAACTCCTATTTCATCTTAAATAACTGTGGACGACCAAGTGGATTCGGAATTGAACCAATTAACGATTTCATCTACTGTTTACAGAATGACCTCCCATTTATAGCTGATGGAAACGATGGATTACAAGCAGAATTGATCGCAGAAGCAGTCCATGAAAGTCTTGAAAAAGGTGTGGCAGTGAAATTAAAGAGAGATTAGAACTCTTTCGTCTATGACCCTATGATAAAAAGAAAAGTCTGGAAAAGTATTAGAATTTTCCAGACTTTTCTTTTTTTAGTTCAAACGGATCGCAGCAAGAGCTTTCTTAAATTGTACAGAAAACAAGATCGCTGTAAATGTTACTGCAATAAAATCAGCAACAGGTTCTGCCATATAAACAGCCATGGTCTGATCTGTTGTAAAAATATGAGGCATGATATAGATCAAAGGAATTAAAAGTACAAATTTTCTCATAACAGCAACAACAATAGAAGAAATTGCTTTTCCAAGAGAGTTAAAAGCCATCTGGCAGGAAATCTGAATTCCAAACATAAACATAACTGCCATGTAAACACGAAGCGCTGTCTTTGTAAAAGAAACCAGTGCAGGATTGGAAGTAAAGATTCCTGCAAATACTTGAGGGAATAACATGACGAGTCCCCATAAGATGACAGAGTAAGTCAAACTTGCCTTTAATAAGAGGAAGAAAGTACTCTTTACACGATCCGTATTCTTTGCACCATAATTATAACTCATGATCGGCTGAGCACCCTGTCCAAGACCCTGAAGAGGAAGCATCGCAAACTGCATTACACTAGTAAGGATCGTCATGGCACCAACAGCCACATCACCACCGTATTTTAGCAAAGAAGAGTTAAAACACACAGAGATGATACTTTCACTTGCCTGCATGATAAACAAAGAAAGACCAAGAGCCAGACAAGGCAGGATCACAGGAGCTTTCAGTGCAAGATTTTGTTTCTTGATACGAAGTGTTGATCTTGTTCCAAATAAGAAACTCAATACCCAGATGCAAGAACAAGCCTGTGAGATAATTGTTGCAAGTGCAGCACCACGCACACCCATATGACATCCAAAAATAAAGATTGGATCTAAAATAATATTGATCACAGCGCCGATCAAAACAGAATACATACCAGTTTTTGCAAATCCCTGCGCAGTGATAAATGTATTCATACCGAGTGTTAATTGCACAAAGATTGTACCAAGAGAATAAATATTCATATAACTAACCGCATACTCGATCGTATTTTTACTAGCACCAAATGCCATCAAAAATGTACGATTTCCAAAAAACATGACCAAAGTTAAGATCACAGAGATAATGATCTGCATCGTAAAACAATTTCCAAGAATATTTTCAGCAGAATCAAGATCTTTCTTCCCCATCAAAATCGAAGCACGAGGTGCACCACCATTTCCAACAAGAGCAGCAAATGCTGAGATGATCATGATCAGGGGCATACAAACCCCGACACCAGTCAGAGCCAAAGCGCCACTGCCAGGAATATGTCCGATATAAATACGGTCAATAATGTTATAAAGCATATTGATCATCTGAGCCGCAACTGTTGGGATCGCAAGTTGAAGAAGTAATTTTCCAATCGGTCTGGTTGCTAAAAATTCTTTATCATTATTCATTTTCTATGTCCTTTCAAATTAGAATACAAAGATAAATTATATCATAAATAACATAAAAATGTAAAAAAAGAAATGAAGTACGCACGACTTCATTTCTTTTTTCAAAATTATACTAGCGAATACGCTTGGAAATTTCTAGAATACAATCTTTCGTTTTATAGCACAAGAAGAAAAATCTGTCAAATAATAAAAAGTAATATAATTCACTAGAACAAAAATAAATCAAAAAATGACCTCAGGATAATCTCTAAATAGATTGTCAGAGGTCATTTTTTTCTTTATAATGAGTATATTGGAAATCTAAAAAGAGAAGGAAAATATATGGATAAAAAGAAAAGATTAATTCAGTTAACAGAAGGAATGTTACTTTGTTGTGTGATCGTTATCATGACGTTACTCTGCATAGGGATCATAAAAAAAGAGGTAAAGAATACAAAAGGAAAATTAATAGAAACAACTGGGTGGTATCGAATACAAGATAATAAAAAAGTGCAAGTAGATCTAAATCAGAAGATAAAGGCAGATCCGCAAGGAAAACTTGTACTATATAATGATACGATCGCCCAGAAATACAAAGGATATCTGATGACAACAAAGGCAGCAAAATATTCAGTTAGAATTTATGCTGGAGATCAGTTGATCTATCGATACAGTGATTCTAATTTTCATCGCAATGATCAAATGAAATCCAAATTAAGCTGCGATGCGAGAATCCCAGAACAAGGGAAAAAAGGAACCGTTATCAAGATCATATATCAGAACGGAAGCAACGGAATCTATGATCTTGACGATATTTTAGTTGGACGTGGGGATGTAGTTATGGGATTTCATGTTCAACAGGAAATAGTTGGTATCGTGATGATCGCGATCATGTTTTTCTTAAGTTTTGTAGCTTTGATCACTGGAATTTATCTGAAGCATTTTAAATTAAACAGCGCCAGATTCTTAAACATAGCAGCATTTCTGGCACTAAGTGGAATCTGGTTTTTGTCAGATTCAGCGTTAGCACAGGAATATACATCATTTCCGGCACTGACAGGAATGGTTTCTTTTTATGCATTTATGCTGATGTCAGTACCGATGGTTCATTTTGTAAAAAATACACTGGATTTTGGAAAATATAAAATCTTAGATATGATCGATCTGTTATTTTATGCGAACGCGTTGATTCAGGGAATTTTAAACAAATGTTTGAAAATCCATATGGTCCAGATGCTGTTCGTAACACATGTGCTCTTGTTTGTTGCTGTAATAACCATTGTTGTTCTGATGATAAAAGAATACCGAAGAACAAAAGATAGCGAACTTAAGATCATTATGAGTGCCTTTGGGATCATGGCTGTTGCAGGGGTATTATCATTATGCATGTACTGGAAACCTGAGGTTCCTTTTTATGGAACTATTTTTGAAATGGGTGTTTTGATCTTTGAACTGTTGTTATTGATCAGTATTTTCGTAAATCTAGTTGAACAGGCGAAAACAAGATCTGAGCTCGAAGTTTATGAAAGACTGCTAAAAGAAGATCGTATGACAGGTATTAACAACAGGACTGCATTCGAGGAACAGCTTCAAGACATTGAGGATCACGCACAAGATTACGATAATGCTGCATTGATCTTTATGGATGTGGATGGATTAAAACATACGAACGATCTTTATGGACATAATGCAGGGGATGAACTGATCATTTCTGCGGCGCAGTGTATAAAAAATGTATTTGCAGCATATGGAAAATGTTACAGGATCGGCGGGGATGAATTTTGTGTGCTTATTTTTGATTCAATAGAGAATATGGATGAATTATTGAAACAAATGGATCATGAGATCATAAAGTATAATAGAAATAACAGATATTATCTTTCAATTGCAAGAGGGGTAAGTTTCTTAAAAGATACAGAAGGAAAACAAAAGAAGATCAGTGATTGGAAATATGAGGCCGATCAGGATATGTATTGTAACAAAAAGAGGAGAAATATAAATGACAGATTATAACATAGATTTTTTGATTGCAGGACTTGTATTTTTAATATTTCTGTTGATTCATTTTCAGCGTTATAAAAGACTAAATAATATTAGTGGAAGAATGTTCTGGTTTTTGATCATCGCAGGGATATTTGATATCATCTTTGATCTGTTAAGCTCTATACTATTAGTAAAAAGTAATCCTGCTTATAATTCATGGATGATCTTTTTTTCCACGATGCTTTATATCCTGCAGATGATCGTTGTATATATTTTCTTTAATTATACACAGGCATTAAGACACTGTAATGAAGATATAAGAACAAGAAATATAAAGATTATGGCAGTACCAATACTGTGTATGGAACTAGCTATCGTGACCAATGTTTTTCATAAACAGTTTTTCTATTGCAATGCACAGGGGCAGTATGTTCATGGAAAAGCATATTTGGTAACATATATTTTTACATTGATCTGTATAGCTGTTGTCATTATAAATTGTTTTATCAATCAAGAAGAATATCAGAAGGATGAGCTTCGAGCGATCAAGGAATTCCTTGGAGTTGCATTGATCTGTGTTACGGTACAGATGAAATTTCAATCTTTGTTAATGACAGGATTTGGGTTATCCTTAGGGATTACGATCTTGTTTTGGGCACTTTATAATCCACAGTTATATATAGACAGCCTGACCGGATCGTATTCTAAAGGCTATTTCAGGCGATGGTTTCCAGAGCAGATCAAGAGAAAGAGGGAACTTCATCTGCTTATGATCGATCTGTGGAAACTAAAACAAGTTAATAAGTTATATGGAGTTACAACAGGAGATGAATTGCTGATCCAGATTGCTAAATACCTCCACAAGATCAATGAAGCAAATCATGTTTTCAGGATTCATGGGAATCGTTTTTTTGTGTTCACAACATCATTGATGGATTATGAAACGAATAAAGATGCGATCATGAAACTATTTAAACGACCTTTTAAAGTAAAAGGGGAACGAATTTCTTTTTCCGCTGCGATATGTGGAATCATCAACGTTCAAGAAGTCAAAGAGATCGATGTATTGATCGATTATCTGGAATATCTGGTACAGTTAAAACCTAAATCAGACAGAACGATACTGATTCAGAATGATCAACATACAAAAGAAGGATTTCTTTATGAACAGGAAGTTAAAAAATATATGGCGACAGCAATTGAAGAGGATCTTTTTGAAGTATATTATCAGCCACTGTATGATCTAAAAGAAAAAAGATATCGTACAATGGAAGCATTAAGCCGATTGAGACATCCGTCACTTGGAATGATCTCACCAGAAGTTTTTATCGGAATTGCAGAGAAACATGGACAGATCGCAAAGCTTGGGTATCTTCAATTCCGAAAGGTCTGTAAGTTCATAAAAGAACATCCACAGATCATGGAAAAGATTGAAAGTATAAAGTATAATCTGTCTCCATTGGAATTATTAAAATCAGGATATAGCAAAAAACTGATTTGTACGATCGAAGAATTTGACATACCATTTTCGTATTTTCAATTTGAGATTACAGAAACTGTTGCGACAGAGTATAGTGAAGCATTGTATCAGACGATCGCAGATTTCAAAAAGTCAGGAATTCAGATCTGCTTAGATGATTTTGGATCTGGATATGCGAATCTAAATACAGTACTAAAACTACCATTTTCAACGATCAAACTGGATCGCTCTTTGCTAAATGGAATCTGCTATGATGACCAGGTCGCATTATTATACAAAAATATTGTCGCAGTCATGCAGAATCTGGGACATAAAGTCGTAGCAGAAGGAGTGGAAACTCAGAAAGAGATCGACCTGTTAAAACAATGGGGTGTTGATCTTGTACAAGGATATTATTATACAAAACCATTAGATTCAGAGCAGATCATTCATAAATTAGAGAAAGATGTTTGTTAGGACATCATCATTTTTATAATAGCAGCAGAAGCAAAAAAGAAGTTTTGTTTCTGCTGCTATTATTTTCTTTATATTCTTGTGAAAATAGAACAAGTACAAAAAATATTGTATACAGTCAAAGGACACAAAGGACGTTTTGTATTTGGTTATGTAGAAGAAACTCCAGTTGTGATCATGCAGGGAAGAGTTCATTACTATGAAGGACGTGATCAGAAACTGTGCAAAAGAATGTGATATCGAACTTCAGGAAGGCGTATACGTACAGTTTAGTGGACCAAACTACGAAACACCAGCAGAAGTAAAACTCGCTCAGATCTGGGGTGGAGATGCAGTTGGAATGAGTACCGCATGTGAGGCAATGGCAGCTCGCCATATGGGAATGGAAATCTGCGGAATTTCATGTATTACAAATATGGCAGCAGGAATTTCCAAGGGAGAATTAAATCACAAAGAAGTACAGGAAACAGCGGACAAAGTCGCAAAATCTTTTAAAGAATTAGTTGCGAAAGTTGTTGTAAATATGTAAAGATAAATTTAAGAAAAGTAAGAGACATCAGAAAGGAAAGAAAGCAAAATGAGACGATTTGTAATGAAAGGAAACATCTGTTACAGCAATGACAACAAAGAACTTTGTGTCATAGAAAATGGATATGTAGTTAGTGAAGATGGGATATGTCAAGGAGTCTACGAACAACTGCCAGAAAAGTATCAGATGATACCATGTTATGACTATACAGACAGACTGATCATTCCTGGATTTACAGATCTTCATGTTCATGCACCGCAGTATTCATTTAGAGGCTTAGGAATGGACCTTGAATTGTTAGATTGGCTAAATACCCATACCTTTGTGGAAGAAGCGAAATATCAGGAACTAGCATATGCCGAGAAAGCATACGATATTTTCGCAGATGATATGAGAAAGAGTGCTACGACAAGAGCCTGTGTATTTGGAACGATCCATAATGAGGCAACTTTACTTTTGATGGAGAAGTTAGAAGAAGCCGGGATCAAAGGATTCGTTGGGAAAGTTAACATGGACAGAAATAGTCCAGATTACTTATGTGAAGCGAGTGCAGCACAGTCAGCCAAAGATACTGAAGAATGGATCAAAGCCTCCAAACAATTTGAAAATATCCGTCCGATCTTAACACCAAGATTTATTCCAACATGTACGGGTGAACTAATGGAAGAATTATCAGATCTGCAGAAGAAATATGATCTTCCAATGCAATCACATCTGTCAGAAAACTTTGGTGAAATTGCTTGGGTGCAGGAACTTTGCCCGGACACTTCTTTCTACGGAGAAGCTTACAATAAATATGGGATGTTCGGAAATGATTGCAAAACGATCATGGCACACTGTGTACACAGCACAGAAGATGAGATCAAGATGATGAAAGATCAAGGAGTATTTATCGCTCATTGCCCAGAGTCAAATACAAACCTTTCCTCCGGGGTAGCTCCGATCCGAAAATATCTTGATATGGGAATGAAAATAGGTCTTGGAAGCGATGTGGCAGCAGGTTCTACATTATCCATGTTTACAGCAATGTCTATGGCGATCCAGTGTTCCAAACTTCGCTGGAGACTTTCAGATCAGGAATTAAAACCATTAAATATTGAAGAAGTATTTTATTTAGCGACAAGAGGAGGCGGAGAATTTTTTGGCAAAGTAGGAACTTTTGAAAAAGGATATGAATTCGATGCAGTCGTATTAGATGATTCAAGTCTTCGACACCCGCAAGAGTTAACAGTGAAAGAACGATTAGAACGAATGATCTATCTTGCAGATGATCGAAATGTAGTTGCAAAATTTGTAAATGGAAAGAGTGTTCCGAGGGATAAAGATGGAGACGAAACAGCAATTTTTGGAGGAAATCAATAAAGTCAAAGGAAGCAAAAGAGATTACTTAAATAAGTTATTTCAATATGTATCAGAAGCAGTCATCCGGGCGGCGGTACATAAAAATGTAAAAAAAGATGAGTTTATTATTCGAGCAGGAGAGCCATGCGATACTGTCTATATCATCTTAAAAGGCGATGTTGCAGGGGTAGATTATCAAAAATTAGGAAAAGTATATTATTTTATGGATTTCGCAAAGATGTATATTGTAGGAGATTTTGAAATTTTTTCCGAAGATACAAATTATAATGTTTCCATCTGTGCATCTAAAGATAGTGAGCTGTTAGCAATTCCAGCATCGATCTACTGGAAATGGATCAAACATGATGAAAATGCATTGCTGTTAAGAATAAAAAATATAATGACCATTTTGACATCAGAAAAAGCAAGTGATCGAAAATATATGTTTATGAGTTGCAAATCCGTTCTATGATTGCTGGTGTATTCGTAAGTTTAATGAGTGCATTGATCGTCAGCATGGTAACACTTTTTTAAATTCATTTAAATGAAGCATCAGATATTAGATAAAATAGGAAAATAATACAGTTAACGAGGAAATATTATTATGGAAAGAAAAGAAATTTTAAGTATTGTAGATCATACATTATTAGCTCAGACAGCGACATGGGCAGATATCAAAGAAATATTAGATGATGCAATGAAATATGAAACAGCATCCGCATGTATTCCAGCAGCTTATGTAAAACAGGCAGCCGAATATGTAGAGGGAAAACTTCCAATTTGTACAGTTATCGGTTTCCCGAATGGTTATCATACAACGGCAGTTAAAGAGTTCGAGACAAAGAATGCGATCGCAAATGGTGCATCTGAGATCGACATGGTCATTAACATTGGATTTTTGAAAGATGGAAGATATGAAGAAGTAGAAGAAGAGATCAGACAGGTTCATGAAGCATATAATGGAAAAATCTTAAAAGTTATCATCGAAACATGTCTGTTAACAGAAGAAGAAAAGATCAAAGCGTGCGAGATCGTTACAAATGCAGGAGCAGAATTTATCAAAACATCCACAGGATTCTCAACAGCAGGAGCAACATTTGATGATGTTGCATTAATGAAAGAGAATGTTGGAGAAAATGTGAAGATCAAAGCAGCTGGTGGAATTTCAAGTTTTGATGATGCAGAAAAATTCATCAGTCTTGGAGCGAGCCGTTTAGGAACAAGCCGTTTGATCAAGATCATGAAAAATACAGACAATGGTGCAGGATACTAATTTCAGAAAATGAGGAATTAAAAAATGAGTACAGCATTAATGATTGAGATTTTTGGATATATCGGATGCATTTTTGTTATCATTTCTATGCTGATGACATCCGTAGTAAAACTAAGAGTGATCAATACGGTCGGTAGCTCTATATCTGCAGTCTATGCAATGATCGGACATTCCTACCCATTGGCGGTGGTCAATGCCAGCCTTGTGGTGATCAATATTTATAATCTGATCAAGTTAAGTAAAGCAGATGGAAATCACTATGATATGATTCGTTGGGACAAAGAAGATTCCTACTTAACATATTTTATAAAACACTATAAAGAAGATATGAAAAAATACTTCTTAGAGAACACCTTGGAGCTTTCAGCAGCAGATACAATATATACAGTCTGCTGCGAGGGGGTTCCAGCCGGAGTATTAGCGGGAAAGAAAGAAGGAGATGCGTTAGAGATCAGCTTTGACTACACAACACCAACCTATAGAGACTGTTCCGCAGGACGTTTCCTTTATGCAAAATTAGCAGAAGAGGGATATAAGAAATTTATCTGTAAGGAAGTGACAGAAGGACATAAAAGTTATCTTGAAAAAATGGGATTTGTGAAAGAAAACGGCGTTTATGTAAAGAACGCATAGTACAAAAATTATTAACTAACACCGTTTAACATACACACCTTCAGTTTTGATTTATTGGATTTATTATCTGTAAACTTTAGGTATCTTAGAAAAACGAAATAAAAGAATCGAAGATCCAGAACCATTGAAATTTTGCCGTCATTTTGACTGGTTCGCAGCAAATTTGCAATGTCATTAAGTTAAGAAAAACAGAGATAAAAGATAAATTTAAAACTTATCTTTTATCTCTGTTTTTCTTAACTTAATGACATTGCAGGGAGTATGTGCGATCTTCATCGCATCATGTTACGGAATCAACCTGACATTATCCCAGATGCTGACAATTATCTTAACAGCAACATTAGCATCCATCGGAACAGCCGGAGTACCAGGAGCTGGAATGGTCATGTTAGCAATGGTATTAACATCTGTTGGATTACCAGTTGATGGTATTGCATTAGTAGCAGGAGTAGACCGTATCTTTGATATGGGACGTACAACTGTTAATATTACTGGAGATGCAAGTTGTAGTATTATTGTGTCTAATCTTGAGAGAAGACGTGAAGCTAAACTACAAAAATAGTGATTTGGCCAACTATAATCTTTGATGTATATGATAAAAACTAAATAAACATAAGAAACGGCAAAATTCTAATGGTTGCCGTTTCTTATGTTTATTTAGTTTTTATTATATACACCGAAGAATATTCGTTGGGAAAAATATCAGGAAATGGGAAGAATATCAGAACAAAACCAGAATTCCAGAGTCCTTTGAAATTATATCATTAAAAAATCAGATATGTTATAACTAGAATATGAACTTTGTAAATAGTTTGAAAATAAAGGAGGAAGAAATATTATGATGCAAAAGTTACAAAGGTTCGGAGGGGCGATGATGGCTCCGGTTATGTTAATGCCATTTGCTGGTATTATCGTTGGTTTATCAACGGTATTTACTAATGCTGATATTATGGGTGCATTAGCAGCGAATCAAGGTGTATGGTATAAATTTTGGACAATGATGTACGATGGAGGATATGCATTATTTAATCAGTTACCACTATTATTTGCAGTCTCATTGCCTTTAGGATTAACTAAGAAGGCATCTGGAAGAGCAGCAATGGAATCATTTCTGATTTATATCATATTTAATTACTTTGTACAATCCATGTTGACATTTTGGGGTAAAGGCTTCTTTCATGTGGATTTTTCTCAGGAAGTTGGTGGTGTCAGTGGATTGACAACGATCGCAGGAATTAAGACGATTGATATGAGTGTGCTTGGAGCAATTTTTATAGCAGCAATCGTTGCATGGATTCACAATCGTTTTTATGAGAAAAAATTACCAGCAGTATTAAGTTCATTTCAAGGATCAGCATTGGTAGTCATTGTTGGATTTGTAATAATGATTCCTACAGCATTTATTGTTTGTCTTGTTTGGCCAAATGTACAGCAGGCAATCTTAGGATTACAAGGATTCTTGGCAAAATCAGGTAATTTAGGAGTATTTTTATTCACATTTTTAGAGAGAATTACATTACCGACGGGGTTACACCATTTCTTATGGACACCATTTGATTTAGGACCAGCGGTAATTCCAGATGGAAACTGGACGCATTGGCTAGCATGTGTAAATAAATTTGCCGCTTCAACAAGGCCATTAAAAGAATTATTCCCAACAGGAGGATTCGCATTATATGGAAACTGTGCGGTATGGGGAATGCCAGCAGTAGCATTTGCAATGTATAAAACAGCAAAACCTGAAAATAAGAAGAAAGTTGCGGCTATGCTGATTTCTGCAACGATCCCAGCTGTATTATGCGGAATTACAGAACCAATAGAATTTGCATTCTTGTTTATTTCGCCAGCATTATTTGCAGTGAGTGCATTATTAGCAGCATTATTATCAACGACATTGTATATGTTTGGAGTTGTAGGATATCAAGGCGGAGGATTGATTGACTATGTTACATATAACTGGATGCCAATGTTCAAAAATCATCCTCGAGAAGTGATCACGCATATTATGATCGGATTGATTTTCATGGTGATCTATTTTGTTATTTTCTATTTAGCAATCAAGAAATTTGATATAAAAACACCAGGTCGTGAGGATGCAATCGAAGGTGCGAGCGATGCAGATATTTCTATTGGAAAAGGAACAGAAAAATTTAGAACAATGGCAGAAGGTATCTTAAAAGCACTTGGCGGAAAAGAAAATATTGTAGATGTTGCAAACTGTATGACAAGATTAAGATTAACGGTAAAAGACGAGAAAATTTTGGCATCCGATGATGAATTTAAAAAATATGATGCCAAAGGAGTTGTAAGAAAAGGAAAAGCAATTCAGGTTATTATTGGATTTGATGTAGAAAATGTTCGTGGAGAATTTGAAAGACTATTATAAAAACGGATAAAGGAGAAATAAAAATGCAAAAAAGTTCTATTGTGATCGCAGGTGGAGGAAGTACATATACACCAGGAATTATTTTAATGTTATTAGAACATTTAGATAGATTTCCACTTAGAAAGATTAAATTTTACGATAATGATGAAGAACGACAAAAAATTGTCGCAGATGCATGTGAGATTATTATAAAAAAACAGTGTCCTGAGATTGAATTTATTGCAACAACAGACCCAGAGACAGCATTTACAGATGTTGATTTTGTTATGGCACATATTCGTGTTGGAAAATATAAAATGCGTGAGTTAGATGAAAAAATTCCAATGAAATATGGAGTTGTTGGACAAGAAACTTGTGGACCAGGAGGAATTGCATATGGAATGCGTTCAATCGCTGGTGTTATTGAATTAATAGATTATATGGAAAAATATTCTCCAGATGCATGGTTATTAAATTATTCAAATCCAGCAGCAATTGTTGCAGAAGCAACAAGAAGATTACGTCCAAATTCTAAAATTTTAAATATTTGTGATATGCCAATAAGTATTGAAAATAATATGGTAGAGATTTTAGGATACGAAAAACGTTCAGATATTGTAACAAGCTATTATGGATTGAATCATTTTGGATGGTGGAACGATGTAAGATGCGCCAAAACAGGAAAAGATCTGATGCCTCAGTTACGTGAATATGTAAGGGAAAATGGATATTTGGTGCAATCTGATATTGAAGAGGCAAAACAACACGGAGATAATAGTTGGAATGAGACATATCGTATGGCGAAAGATATCTATGTTGTTGATCCAGAAACATTACCAAATACATATTTAAAATATTATTTATTATCAGATACAGTTGTAGAACATACAGATCCAGAATATACAAGAGCTAATCAGGTTATGGATACAAGAGAAAAAGAAGTTTTCGAAGCATGCCTGGCAATTAAAGAAAAAGATGATTTTGAAGGAAATGAACTGATGATGGATGAACATGCATCTTATATTGTGGATCTTGCAACAGCTTTGAAATTTAATACTTATGCGAGAATGCTGTTGATTGTTGAAAATAATGGTATTATTGAAAACTTTGATCCGACAGCTATGGTAGAGGTACCTTGTCTTGTGACAGCAAATGGTCCAGAACCTTTATCTGTTGGTAAAATTCCAAGATTCCAGAAAGGTCTGATGGAAGAACAGGTTGCTGTTGAAAAATTAGTAGTAGATGCATGGGAAGAAGGATCTTATCAGAAATTATGGCAAGCAATTTCTTTATCAAAAACTGTTCCAAGTATCACAGTTGCGAAGAAAATCTTAGATGATCTTTATGAAGTAAATAAAGAATACTGGCCAGAATTAAAATAAGAGTTTATATCATGTTTTTTAGAAGAAAGAAGAAAGAAATAGAAATCAAAGCATGTTTTAAAGGAAAACTTGTAAAAATTGAAGACGTCAATGATCCTATGTTTTCTGAAAAGCTTATGGGAGATGGAGTTGCAATAGAGCCAGACGAAGGAGATTTATATGCTCCTATAACGGGGACAGTTTCAGCAATCTTTGATACAAAGCATGCAATAGGATTTACTTTGGAAAATGGAGCAGAAATTTTGATTCATATTGGAATTGATACGGTGGAGTTGGAGGGAAAAGGTTTCAATCTTAATATTTCCAAGGGAGACAAAGTGATGGCAGGAGATAAGATTGGTGAGATTGATCTTGAATATATAAGATCACAAGGAAAAGAAGTTACAACACCTGTATTACTGACCAATATGGAAACATATGAAATTCACTCTTTAAAAACAGAAGGGAATGTAACAAAAGAAAATATTTTATATACAATTACCTCAAGATAAAATTTATTTTTATAAAAAGATGGCATTATACGAAAGTGTTATAGTAAAATAAAAGAAAAAACAAAAAGAGGTAACTATGCTGTCAGATTTGATCAATGAAAATTATAAAAAATTAAACGATGCAGATTTATATAGTTTAAAACGCATCGAAACTATCGGAAAAGATATTGAAAAGATGAATATAGAGCAAGTAGCGTCACATTGTGATACATCGAAAAGCTCTATTTTAAGATTAACTCAAAAACTAGGTTTTTCTGGTTATAGTGAATTTAAAAATTATATAAAATGGAAAACACCTAAATCGACAGCAGAGCATCTTCCGTATACAGATTTAAAAGCAGATTTTAAAAATACGTGTATCCATTTGGAAAGTTCGAATCAATTAGAAGAGATTGCAAAATTGATAAGAGATTCGAATCAGGTATTGGTTTATGGAACTGGTCAGGCACAAAGATACTGTGCAATGGAATTTCAAAGAGTGTTTATGCAGGTAAATAAATATATCTATTATGTAGGAGCAAGTGATGAATTCCGATTATTAGCAAAAGGGCTAGAAAAAGGAAGCGTTGTGATCATTATTTCTTTATCTGGTGATTTAAAAAAGATTAAAGATATTGTGCAAATGATGAAATTAAGAGATGTTAAAGTAATTTCCTTAACAAATTTCCAGAATAATGAACTTGCTGCATTAGCAGATCATCGATTATATGCAGTAAGCTCAGATATACCAATTGGTGAAAATTTAATACATAGTTCATTTGTGAATTTTTTTGTAGTGATTGAATATTTATTCCGAAAATATTTAGAACTGTAAAAAGACAAAGATTAGTTATAAGGGCATATCAGTACGATATGCCCTTAAATAATACAAATTAATCGGATTCTACTTCGCATGTAAATCCTGCATCTGTTATAGTTTTAATTGTATCTTCAACACCCTGTCCATTTTCAGTCAGATATCCAGATGCAAAGATAGAATTTACTACAGTCAATAATTCTTTTTCTCTATTCTTAAAATAAATCTCACGACCAGCAGCGCAGCGGATGTCGGATTTTGGGACCATGAGTCTTGCCAGGCATAGGACTTTCATGCAATATTCGAAGGTTAAGATTGATGTATCTGCATCACCAAGAGGTGTTCCTTTGATCGGGAGCAGGAAGTTGATCGGTAGGGCTTCTGGGTTGATCTCTTGTAAGTCTAGTAACATATCTACAATATCTTCTTTACTCTCACCCATTCCGATGATTCCACCACTACAGATTTCAAATCCAAGTTCCTGTAGCATATGGATATTGTTTACTCGTTGCTCATATGTATGGGTTGTACAGATATTTGGATAGTTGGAACGGCTTGTGTTAAGATTGTGGTTGATACGGTCAAGTCCAGCTTCTTTTAACATTAATGCCTGTTTCTTTGTTAAGAAACCAATAGAACAGCAAAGATGTGTTCCATCTTCTTTCATTTTACGAATCTTAGAGGCTAATTCTTCAATTTCTTCATCGCTAAATTTCATACCACTTAAACCGATACAATGTCTTGATAATTTATGGTCATGTACAAAGGTGTTATCTCCGTATAATTTCTCATCATCTACCCATTTGTATGTTTCAATATCTGCATGGGAACGACAGGATTGTGCACAGTAAGCACAGTTCTGGGAGCAGTTTCCGCTTCTGGCGTTTGTTAAAAGATGAATGCTTACATGGTTCCCTTTATATTTTTTACGAAGTGCTCCGGCACGTTCGATCAGTTCATTTAATTGTTCATCAGGTGTATTTAAGATCGCGATGGCTTCTTCACGGGTTAAATTTTGTTCTGAATTCATATGCTATATACCTTCCTTTGTTTAAATTCAAAATATCTTATTAATCTGAACTTTAGCATGGAAAAAAACAATTGTCAACACGATGAGTAGATTTGGTTAACGATAATAGAGATAATAAAATAACGATTGACATTCATTTTTATTCTCTGTATAATACTAAAAAGTTAGGAAGCTAACCATTTTGAAAAGAAAGGGATGAGTGAATGCAGGATATAAATGATAAGATCAATAACATGCACATGGGAAAACTGATCCATATGTTATCACATGAGATGAAGAGGAATCAGCCAATTGATAAAGTGATTAAGGCTGATCTTACCATCATGCAGAAACATATTTTAAAGTTTATTTTATTAGAAACAATGCATAAAGATCTTTATCAAAAAGACATTGAAGAAGAATTTCAGATCCGCAAATCAACAGTGACAGGATATGTACAGTTGATGGAGAAGAATGGATATCTGACAAGAGAAAGTGTCAAAGGAGATGCTAGAAAGAAGCGGCTGGTACCAACAGAGAAAGCCGAAGGATTAAGACAGGCAATCTTGGAAGATATTAAGCTTAGTGAAAAAAGAATGGAAAAAGGCATTCCTGAGGAAGATGTCATAACATGCAAACATGTTTTATATCAGGTATTACAAAATCTTATAGAAAAACACAAGGAGGAAGGAAAGAAAGATGAATAAGACCCTATTAAAATCAGTCCGAGAATACAAAAAACAATCCATACTTGCTCCAATCCTGGTAATTCTTGAGGTACTGATGGAAGTTTTGATTCCGATGGAGATGGCAAATATCATTGATATCGGAATGACAAGCGGAGATTTACATTATATTATCCAGCGAGGAGTGATCCTGGTTGTTATGGCAATGTTATCCCTGTTTTTCGGGATTTCAGCTGGAAATATGGCAGCCGTTGCAGGTGCCGGATATGCAAAGAACTTAAGACACGATATATTCTACAAAGTGCAGGAGTTCTCATTTAAGAATATCGACCACTTTGCAACATCAGGACTTGTCACACGTATGACAACAGATATTACAAATATCCAGATGGCCTATATGATGAGTATCCGACTACTTGCCAGAGCGCCGATCATGATCGTTTTATCATGGGTAATGACATTAAAGTACAGTGTGAAAGTAGCATTATTATTTTTGATCGTGATTCCATTACTAGGAGGAACATTGATCTTTATTGCGAAAAAAGCACATCCACACTTTATCAAAGTATTTGATGAATATGATATCTTAAATAATTCCGTACAGGAAAATGTAAACGCATCTCGTGTGGTAAAAGCATTTGTACGTGAAGATTATGAAATCGATAAATTCCACGGAATTTCCAAGTATGTATATACACTGTTTACAAAAGCAGAAAAGATCGTTGCATGGAACTCACCAGTTATGCAGTTTACAATGTATGTTGTTATACTTCTGCTTGTAGCGATTGGTGGAACAGGGATCATCCATGGAACAATGGGAACTGGAGAATTAACAAGTATCATCGTATACGCATTACAGATCATTGGTTCTCTGATGATGGTAACCTTCGTATTCGTAATGATCATGATCGCAGAAGCATCTACAGACCGTATTACAGAAGTTTTAGAAGAAGTACCAGAAATGCAGGATAAAGCAGATGCAGTAACAGAAGTGAAAGACGGAGAGATCATCTTTGATCATGTAAACTTCAGTTATGCAGGAGAAGGTGGAAATCTTTCCTTAAAAGATGTTGATCTTCATATCAGATCCGGACAGACGATTGGAATCATCGGTGGAACAGGTAGTGCAAAATCTACATTAGTACAGTTGATCCCAAGACTTTACGATGTTACAGAAGGATGTGTCAAAGTTGGCGGCATTGATGTCCGTGATTACAACTTAGAAGCATTAAGAGACCAGGTATCCATGGTACTTCAGAAGAATGTATTATTTACAGGAACAATTTACGATAATATCCGTTGGGGAGATGAAAATGCATCCGATGAAGAAGTTCAGAGAATGTGTAAATTAGCACAGGCAGACGGGTTTGTAAATGAATTTCCAGCTGGATACAATACACAGATCGTACAGGGTGGAAACAATGTTTCTGGTGGACAGAAACAGAGATTGTGTATCGCAAGAGCGTTATTAAAGAAACCAAAGATCTTAATCTTAGATGATTCCACAAGTGCGGTTGATACAAAGACAGATGCATTGATCCGTAAGGCATTCCGTGAAGAAATTCCGAATACAACAAAGATCATCATAGCACAGAGAGTATCTTCCATCGAAGATGCAGACCAGATCATCGTATTAGATGATGGAAAGATCATGGGTGTTGGAACATCCGAAGAATTATTAAAGACAAATGATATTTACAGAGAAGTCTATGAATCACAGGTGAAAGGGGGAGAAGACGATGAGTAAAAGACCAGAAAAGACGATCAACAAAAATACGGCGAAGACAGCAAAACGTCTTTTAAAATATGTAACAGATACTTATAAATTACAGTTTATTCTCGTGTTTGTCTGCATTTTCATCAGTGCAGCAGCTTCTGTATCTGTATCTTTATCATTGAAATTTATGCTCGATGACTTTATTCTGCCTTTGGTTGGACAGAGCAATCCAGATTTCACAAACTTTTACCACGCAATGATCGTTCTTGGATGCATCTTTGCAGCAGGTGTCATTGCAACATTTATTTATACAAGGATGATGGTATTTATCGGACAAGGAGTCCTAAAACGTGTCAGAGACGATATGTTTGAACATATGCAGACATTACCGATTCGTTATTTCGACCAGAATACAAATGGTTCGATCATGAGTTTATACACAAATGATACGGACACATTAAGACAGATGATCAGCCAGGCGATTCCTCAGGCATTGATGTCATTTTTCACGATCATTGTAACATTTATTTCTATGTTAGTCTTAAGTCCGATTTTAACGATTCTTGCAGTTGTTGTTATCGGAATTATGATCACGGTGACAAAAGCGATTGGTGGAAACAGCGGAAAATACTTTATCCGCCAGCAAAAATCATTAGCCGATGTGACAGGATTTATTGAAGAGAGAATGAATGGACAGAGAGTTGTCAAAGTCTTTAACCACGAACGTAAATCAGAAGAAGAATTTGACAAGTTAAACGAATCTCTGTTTGAAAGTGCTGCAAATGCCAACAAATATGCAAATATCATGGGTCCAGTTGTAGGTAATATCGGAAACCTTCAATTTGTATTAACAGCGGTATTAGGTGGTGTGTTAGCTATTGAAGGTATTGGAGGGATCACATTAGGTGTCATGGCATCATACCTTCAGTTTACAAAGAGTTTCACACAGCCATTTATGCAGGTCGCACAGCAGTTTAACTCTATTGTAATGGCACTTGCAGGTGCAGAAAGGATCTTTGCCCTGATCGATGAAGAACCTGAGACAGATGAGGGATATGTAAGATTAGTAAATGCGAAGAAAGATGAAAATGGAAACATTATCGAATGTGAAGAAAGAACAGGAATGTGGGCATGGAAACATCCACATTCTGCAGATGGATCTGTAACATATACAGAATTAACTGGAGATGTAAGGTTTGAAGATGTAACGTTTGGTTACAACGAAGATAAAACCATCCTTCATGACATTAGTCTGTTCGCAAAACCAGGACAGAAACTAGCATTTGTAGGATCCACAGGAGCCGGAAAAACAACGATCACAAACCTGATCAACCGCTTCTACGACATTCAAGATGGTAAGATTCGCTACGACGGAATCAACATCAAGAAGATCAAAAAAGACGACTTAAGACGTTCTTTAGGAATTGTATTACAGGATACACACCTGTTTACAGGAACGATTAAAGACAATATCCGCTATGGAAATTTAGGGGCAACCGACGAACAGATCTACGAAGCAGCCAAATTAGCACACGCAGACCAGTTCATCAAAATGCTTCCAGATGGTTACGACACTGTGATCAGCGGAGACGGAGAAGGATTATCTCAAGGACAGAGACAGTTACTATCCATCGCCAGAGCAGCCGTAGCAAACCCACCAGTACTGATCTTAGATGAAGCAACATCAAGTATTGATACAAGAACAGAAAGCATTGTACAGCGAGGAATGGATAACCTGATGAAAGGCAGAACTGTATTCGTTATTGCTCATCGACTATCTACGATCCGAAATAGTGATGCGATCATTGTACTTGAACATGGTAAGATCATTGAACGAGGGGATCATGAGGATCTTATTAAGAATAAAGGAACCTACTATCAATTATATACTGGTAAGTTGGAATTATCTTAAATTTGTGATTGGCCAACTGTAGATTTTGAGTATATGATAAAAAATAAATAAACGATCGGAAGA
>ERZ773217.231-NODE-231-length-55334-cov-6.101648_pt1 | contig 55334 bp, 49 predicted proteins | sample MGYA00580995_ERZ773217 | MGnify/ENA primary metagenome ERZ773217 (study PRJEB29015, sample SAMEA2737772) | human gut metagenome | biome: human gut; feature: human-associated habitat; material: faeces | place: China | collected 2012 ...
ACGGCCAAAAAATGCCGCTGGCCGAGGCCGACGCCCTCTTTAAGCAGCTGGACGCCGTGCCAAGGGAGCCGGGCCAATACGAAAAGACCAGCTTTCGCATTGACTTCACTTTCAACGGGGCGCTGGACAGCTACGAGGGGCGGCAGGACTTCGGGGACGGCGACGGCGGCCTGATCGACCATATCCAGAGCTATCGTGAGTTTTACGCCAAAGATGAACAATGGAAAGATTACGTCCTTCGCAACGACGGCCCGGAGGCTTTGGAAAAAGACACGGCCCAGCGTGAAACGGCCCTGACCGAGTTTGTCCCCTACCTGCGGCTGCATTGTAACCTGACGCAAATGGAGCGGGCCGCTGACGACGTGCTGGCCGTCGTTGCCAAAATCGAGGAACCGGACGGCCTAGACCGCACCAACGCCGCCTATTATGGGGCCGTGCAAGCCTATGTGACCGAGTGCCGGGGGCAGCTCAACACCGGCGCTTACCAGCTGCCGGAGGCCCCCAAGAAGGAAGATTTTATCGACCCGGAGTATCAGGCATACCGGGAGCAGGTACGGGAGGAAGTGAAGCAGGAGGCCGCCGCCGCTGGCCTGACCGTGGAGCAGTACGCCGCCAACGGCTACGAGCCGCAGGAGCAGCCCACCGACGTACAGGAGCAGCCGGAGGAAACGCCGCCCGCAAATACCGCGCCGGAGCAAACCGCCGTCAGGTATTACACCGTCAATGAGGTTGCCGCCCGCCGTGCCAACGATGCAAACAGCTACCGCGACTACGCCGCAGGCAGCGCCACCGCCGAATATCGGCAGATGGTAGATCAGGCAGCGGCGATTGCACAGCGGCAGAAAGAGCGCGTCGATCCCATGTACCATGAGAAAATTGACGCGCTGCTGGACACCTACGCCCGCAAGCTGGCGGAAAACCTGAACGACCACTATGCCATTGAAGCCCGCGTTCCCTCTATCCTCGTTGCAGGCGGCAGCAATTTCCCTGTTCGCAAGAAAGAGAAGCAAAACGCCGCCCGTGACCGCAATATGCAGGAATGGCAGGCCGTTCAGGGAATTTTGGACAAGATCCGCAGCACAGGCATGGGCGGTATCAGCATGGACGACCCGCAGGCGGCGGCAAAGCTGGAAGCCAAGCTCGTCAAACTGGAATCGGCGCAGGAAACCATGAAAGCCGTCAACGCCTATTTCCGTAAGAATAAGACTTTGGAGGGCTGCCCCAGTCTGACGCCGGAGCAGATCACCAAATTGCAGCAGGAAATGTCGCAGTCCTGGCATTTGGATAAGAGCCGGCCGTACCCCGCCTATATGCTCTCCAACAACAACGCTGAGATCCGCCGCATCCGTGGGCGCATTGAACAGGTGCGGCAGCATGAGGACACCCATTTCGCCGGATGGGAATTTGACGGCGGGCGCGTGGAAGCCAACAAAGCGGATAACCGTCTGCAAGTATTCTTTGACGGCAAGCCGGATGAAGCGGCGCGGGACGAGCTGAAAGCAAACGGCTTCCGCTGGGCACCCAGCGTCGGCGCATGGCAGCGCCAGCTTAACAAAAACGCATACTACGCCGCAGGGTACATTTCCTGTATTCAGCCTATCTCCGGGGAAAAACCCATTGACGTGCAGCGCAGCACCCAGCAGCAGGAATCCGCTGCCCCTGACGCCCACCTGACCGGGGAGCGCGTTTCAACGCCGCGTGGCAGCTTCCACGTTGCCGATATGACCCGTGAGCAGATGGAAGCCGCAGGCTATGGGTATCACCACAGCACCGATGACGGTAAGTACCTTATCATGGGTAACGGCACACAGGCCTTTGCCATTGCCGCCGAGCAGCGGGAGCAGGAAAACTATATGCGCACGGCGGAGCTATCCACCGAGCAGAACTACAACATGATTGACGGACAGATCAACAACACCCCGTCCGTGGACGAGCTGGAAGAAAAGGCAAAGCGCGGCGAGGTGATTTCTCTCTCTGCGCTTGCCGCAGCGGTCAAGGCCGAGGACGGCAGAACGCCCCAGCGCGACCCGGACGGCAAAAAGCCGTCTATCCGTGCGCAGCTCAAAGCGGATCGTGCGCAGTCCGGCAAGCCGCAGCAGCGGGAAAAGGAACAGGAAGCCAAACGGAGCATCCGGCAGGCTTTGGAAATGGAGTGACCTATGAATAAGTTTGAAAATGTGGATGTGCTGGCATCCCTGCAACAGATCATGCAGCAGAACACAGCCGCCTTTCAGAACGATTTTGACATTGACAAGAAGATTCTGACACAGGCGGTAAAGAGTAAAAATGCCGAGGATAAGGTCTATTTATGGTTTTCGCGCCCCAACGGAACGCATTGCCTGCGGGAACGGGATGTGTTTCTGCGCGGAACGCGGGAGCATAATACGTTCCGTTTCTACCATGAGCAGACCAAGGAGCGTGTGCTTGCCTATGCCGTGGTGCTGTCCGGCATGGAGAGCGGCAAGGTAAAAGGCAGCATTTATGAGCTGGACTATGCAGCAAAAGCCGAGCTTGCAATCCAGACCGCCTTGCGGACAGACAATAACCGCCTGATCTATGAAAACGGCTCACGGGAGCTGCCCAAGGAGTGCCGCTTTGAAGCGACGCCGGATCGGGAGTATGGAAAATTCGTGCGTTATGAAGCCGTGCCGCATGACCCGGACGCGCTGCGGGATCTGCTGCGCGATGAGAGCCGGAAGCGTGAGCGGCTGAAACCCGGAAATTTCAAGGAGCATATCGGGCGGCTTTCCGACGAAAAGGTGCTTGCCGAAGCACAGCGCCTTTCGGCGGCGTTCCAATCCCTGCAAGCGCCCAATAGCCCTAACGGAACACATTTTGCCGTAGAAGTGTCGCCGTGGTTTGAGCGCATCGCATCCAGCCGGGAGCATGAGCGACTATTTGCGCTGCTTCCGTATAAGACGCTGTATCTTTCTTCGGTCAAGGACAGGCACGGCGTTTTCGCTTTTATCAGCAAGGACGAGCGGCGCGATCTGCCGCTGCGCAAGCAGCGTCCCTCTGTCCGGGCGCAGCTCAAAGAAGGACAGTCGAAAAAGGCCGCTGCACCGAAAAAGGCAGCGGCAAAGACAAAAGATAATGATTTGGAGGTATGAGCATAGACAATGTTTCGTTTACCATTGAGGAAGAAAACCTGATCTGCATTTATCACAAGCACGACCGCCGCAGGACGATTGCAGCGATTTCCGACGCAGAGTAAAAGACGACGCGGGGCGCGGCAGCCGATGATGGCTGCTGCGTCCCGTATTTTTGTTGTGCGCCCGGCGGCGCACGTTTCTAACCGGTGCAAGTCCGGAATCCGCCCGGTAGTGGGAAGGATATAGCCGAAGGCAAGGGTGTCCATCGTGAGGTGGAATCTGAAGGAAGCCGGATGTGGGGAACCTACTAACCCACGGGCAAATCTCTGGTCTGACGAACAGAAATCACATAGAAGGCCATGCGTGAGGGTAAGGCTGCAACACAAGTCGAAGCCCGATAACTACACGGAATCAGGTATGGTAGATGTGGCAGATGGATGGAGAGAAAGAAACGTGTGGTACCCGGGGAGGTCTGTGCGGTATGCCTTGAAAGAGGTAACCACTGCCAAAAGCAGTGCTGAGCGCACAGAAGTCAGCAGAGGTCATAGTAGCCCCAAAAAAAACTTAAAAAAAAGGGGTGAAGGACCGAATCAATAGGAGTCTTGAGTATGACCTGGAAAGGAGAAATGAGCACATGGGTGCAGAAAACAAAGAAAGCTGCTCGCAGAAAGATAGCGCGGAACGTAAAGGGTATGTGAGAGCGCACCGCTCATTTAACCAGATATGGAAAGAAAGAGACAGTGCAGAGCCGGATATCTTAGGTAAGATACTGGACAGGGACAACCTGAACAGAGCCTACAAGAGAGTGAAGGCAAACAGGGGAGCGCCGGGAGTAGATGGAATGACCGTCGAAGAGGCGTTTCAATGGCTGAAGGAGCATAACCACGAACTGATAGAGCGGATACGAAAAGGACATTATACTCCATCCCCAGTCAGAAGGGTAGAAATTCCAAAGCCGGACGGCGGAGTACGAAAGCTTGGTATTCCTACCGTCATAGACCGCATCATTCAACAGGCAATGTCACAACAACTGATACCAATTTATGAGCCGAAGTTTTCAGACGGAAGCTATGGCTACCGACCGGGAAGGAGTGCGAAAGGCGCAGTTCAGAAGATAAAGGAGTATGCGGAACAGGGATACACAAGGGCGGTAGTTCTTGACCTGTCAAAGTGCTTCGACACCCTGAACCATGAATTACTGATAAATATCCTGCGCAGGGATGTAAAGGATGAAAGAGTAATTCAGATGATAAAGAGGTATCTGAAAAGTGGAGTGATGGAGAACGGTGTAGTAGTTAAGACGGAAGACGGCTCACCACAGGGAGGAAACCTTTCGCCCTTACTGGCGAATATCTATCTTAACGAGTTTGACCAGGAGTTCAGCAGAAGGGGTGTACCATGTATTCGTTATGCAGATGATATCGTGCTGTTAGCGAAAAGCGAACGGGCATCCGAGAGGCTGTTAGAGAGCAGTATGAGATATTTGGAAGGGACACTGAAACTGAAAGTGAACCGGGAGAAAAGCCGAACGGTCAGTGTGTTTGCGATACGAAATTTTAAGTACCTTGGATTCTGTTTTGGGAAGAGCGGAAAAGGAATCTACATCCGTATCCATGGAAAGTCATGGAAGAAAGCCAAGGAGAAGCTGCGAAAGCTTACTTCCCGGAGCAGGTGCGGAAGCATAGTGAAAGCTATGAAGCGAATAGAAGTCTATATGCGGGGATGGCTGAACTATTACAGTATAGCAGACATGAAGAACAACATCGAAGCGTTGAATGGATGGTTGTACCGAAGGATACGGATGTGTATCTGGAAGAAGTGGAAACTGCCCAGAACGAGAATGCGAAAACTAATTGGACTGGGAGTAGACAGCCATTATGCGGCAACAATCGCCAATGACCGCAAAGGATACTGGTTTAATGCCGGAAACAAAGCGGTAAACTGGGCACTGAATAAAGAAAGACTGATAAGCTGGGGCTACTATGATTTAGCGACAGCGTATCAGTCCATGCACGTCAACTAGTGAAACCGCCGTGTACCGAACGGTACGCACGGTGGTGTGAGAGAACGGCGGCTAGTCACCGCCTCCTACTCGATTCAAATTGGAATTGACAGGGCATATCAGGTGAACTTTTTGTGAATGTTAATTTGCCCGCATTGAACTGATAGAACATCTATGGTATATTATTAGTGCAAAGTACGCTGCTTTGACTTTTAGAACTGGAGGTTTGAGATTATGTTTTTCCTGTTTTATGCAGGATGCGGTCTTGTGCAAAGACGATTTGCTGATGGCTTCCAGTTCTGGAGGGATCGATTGAAAGTCAACAGGAGTTGCGCATAGTCCGTACAGAAATTCATCTGTGGCTATGCGCTTTACTTTTATAAGTGGTTTCGTATATAATAAAATCAAAGAGGAAAACAATATGAAAAAATTTGTTAGTATTGCGTTATCGCTTATGATGCTGTTTGTTATGAGTACAACAGCTTTTGCAGCAGGAACTCCTTCAGAAACCACAACCCATTCAACGGAAATTGAAATTCCAGTTGTATATTTCGACAACTCGAACGAATACGAGCAATATTTGGCAGCGCTTGAAAAAAACGTTAGTAGCCATAGAGCATCTAAGGGGAAAACCGTTCTTTCTGCGGCAGTTATTCGCAATGGTACATCGGATGACTGTGAGCTGTATATGAACTGGACTGGCGATGAACTGTATAGCGGCTTCCGTTTCAAAGAAATGGAAGTGAAAAGCACAAGCATCCTGTTTGCCAAAAGCTATGGGACTTTTGGCAATGGATCGTCTTATACATATAAATATGTTGTAGCTGCGGCAGTTGGCTCAGTTAAAATTGGTGATGTAGAGATTGACAGCGATGTAGAAAAGGTGAAAGTCACCTGCAAGGATATGCAGGGATATAATTTGACTTCTGCATCTTGGCTATCCGCTGTCGAACTTACAGGCACTGTGACTATCAACTAAGGAAAGTGGGAAATCCATGAAGCAAATTGAAAAACTTATAGCTCTTTACAAACCTCAAATCATTCCTCAACATAAAGATGTTTCGGATTTGTGCAGTTGGTTAAATAGCCACCTTGATATTGAAGAATTTCCATTTACGGAGTTTTCAAATAGTTTTATTAACCAACTAAACTTTTCTGCTGTAAATGCAATCACTAACCAAAAATTAAAACTCACAGCCGAGCAATTTCAATTTGTTTCATATAGATTGTTGCCGACAGAGAAGAACCGTGCCTATAACGCATCTTTGGAAAGCACAGGTGAAAAATACATCTATGTGATTTTTGAAAGAAATACTGGCTATATCTCTACGAATAGCGCTCAACTTCAGTTGGAGTTATCAGTTGAGCAAGGAGTAAGCCAGTATGACTATGATAATGATACAGATATATTTCTTTACTATATCACTTGTTTAGACCGACTGAAAAAGGAAGAATACTGATACAGAAAACGCGGGACGCGGCAGCCAATGATGGCTGTTGCGTCCCGCGTTTTTCTATGCGGTACACGGTAAAATTGATTCCACTTAACTATCGGCGCATAAATAGAATGACGGTTTCATGTGTTCGGGTTATGTAGGTAACGCAAGCCCAATTATCGCTTTTCCCGTAGAGATCGCCTATCTCTTTGAATGACAGTTCTCTGAATACACGTTACATGAAAACTTCCTTAAATCGGAAGCTATCTGCTAATTGTCCAATAATCCTTATAAGCGTAACCGTCCATTGTCCCAACCAACAGCTTCGTTGACTTCTTAAATCCTACTCTTTTCATTGCTTCAATTCTTTCAACTGCATAAACAGGAACTTTTGTAATTATTTCCTCGCACTCAAACAAATCAAATGTAGGTGGTACAATAAGATTCATAATTGTAAAAATTTCTTCTGAAGTTTCATATTCACTTTTCAAATCAAGTCTAAGAACACCCACATGATTAAAGTCATCGTTTGCACTACGATGAAACACTTCAATCGTGCCGATAGCTTTATGCTTTTCTTTATCAATAATTGTCCACCTGACAAACCATTTGGATGAATAGGAACTAAGCCAAAACCCAATAGCTTGTCTCATTCGATCTTCATTTGGATAATAGAAATTGTCTCCATGACAATTATCGCTGTTGAAAAAAGGCAGTGCGTTTTTATCACTATATACACTTACAAGATCCCCAGCATCATCAAGTTGCGAAAACCTCAATAAAAATCTATTATTTTCAAAAGCTGGACAGTTTTTATATACATCCATTGTGCTACCCCTTTCTATGCGTTGTCACGCTTTCAAACTCGTTTTTCATAACTGGCAGGAAAACATACGAACCTTGTGTTTCTCGCGCTGCAAAGCCGCTCTCAGCAAGGCATACAGGCGCTTTAAGCCGTGACCTTGCACTTACTTTTAGTTATCCCGTGCGCGTAGGTGCAGCGCACCGACCACGAGGAACACCAGACCGAAAATCACCCAGCCCCAAATGGGATCATGCTCCGAAATGAAGTAGGCCAGCAGCCCGAACACCGCTGCATAATTCAGCGTGAGCAGCCCGCCGACGAGCCAGAAGCCAATGCTGGTATTTTGCAGCCACAACAGCAGCAGAAATGTGGCAATGCCAATCACAAGGCACAGCGCCGGATGAATTGTGGTAAACTGATTGCAGCACACTCCGGCGGCAATGCCGAGAGCAATGCTGTCAAAGAGAATGATGTGCCCAAAGAATAGTCCGATCACCGAGCAGACAAGCCCGATAAAAAGCCCAATCGCCATAATCGCGCCCTGCGCTGCCAGCCAACCCATAAAGAAGCCCCCTTTCGTTTACGCCATGATTGCGTCCATAATTGTCTGAATGGTATTACAGGTATCATCAAAGGAAATGTCCTTTGCGTACTCATACTCGCGGCTGTATTTCTCCCACAGCTTGCGGAGCGTATCGCTTTCGCGAATCTCTTTCATAATCTCCGGGTAGTCTGTCAGGATCATGCCGCTGCCGCGTTTCTGCGTCGTCCGTTCCAGCGCCCGGCGCAGCGTCGCTTTGTCACATTCCACGCCGCGCAGCGCGTACAGGATATGTACGTCGTAATAATCTCTTGGACGGGTATTCGCAATGTTGCGGGCCAGCACAGTTTCCAGCTTTTCCGCCAGCACAGTTTCAAGGTTGTAGGCAAGAATACTGATCGTGCGGTCATCGAACAGCAGCGAGAATGTGTATTCCACCTCACGGGGCGTTATCATGTCGCCCGTGGTGACATCCACCGTCAACGGTACGCTGATCGGCGGATAGTTCGCTTTCAGCGCGACCCGGATGCCGGGGTAATCGTCGGTTTCCCGAATGTCAGAGATACCGACGACCTCAAACTGCACGTCATCGGCAATCTGGACAGCGCAAATCTCTGTAAAGATTTTGCGGATTGCTTCATGCGTCAGGGTGAAGCCCTTGATCGTTGTGTCCAGATCCATTGTTGCCCGCGTGTCCAGTCCCACAATGGCGGAAATCAGGAATCCGCCTTTGAGAATGAAATTGTTCTTATAGGGCGAAAGCGAAATCCGTTCCAGCAGCCGTTCGAGCATATAGTTCTGCATGACGAGCTGCGCCGAGATATGCTTTTCTGCCGCTTTGTTCTTGATAAAGGCTTTTAGTTGCATCGGATTTTTTGTAATCATAGCAAAACCTCCATGTATCGCAGCACCTTGGGCTTTACGCGAAGCTGGTCTGCGTACTGCATCAGTTTGTGAATGTTCTTATCCTTGGACGCTGCATAGCGTTTCATAGCTTCCCCGACGATCTGAACATCGCTGCCGCTGCCGCGCAGGATGTCACACAGCGTCCGTTCCAAATCGTAAACACGAATCGGATTGCCGGAGGGGGATTCAATTTCAATTCTGCCGAACTCGTAGTTCTCCGGCACAACGCGCTTGATGATTAAGTTCTCCTGCTTCAAGGACGGGGCATTGTAGCCCTTGGGAAAGGTCATCGTATATTTCGCCGGGGTACGGTCTGAATAGCCCAGCAGATACAGGGCAGTATCGTGCGAGTAAATCCCGCGCCCATACTTGCGCTGCAAGAGGTAAAAATCGTCCTCCCATGCGCTGCTCCGCACATACAGGCCGCGCCCGAAGCGGTACATCTCGCCGCTCTTAACAAACTCCTGTAAAACGCTGCGGTGCAGTCCGGCTTCCGTTACCTGCGCTGCGGTAATTGTGCCGTCCTCCGACGCTTCCAGCAGTTCTTCGATTTTCTCCTTGGCGTTCATGCTTCTCACCTCGCTTTGACAATCACACATTATATTATAGAGAAATAATGTGCGATTGTCAACCGCGAAACGACGAACACACATTAAATTGTTTGGAAATAATGTGTGAATGTCGGAGAAGCTACAAGGCTTTGTCCTGTTCCTGACCACGATTGGGGGACAAGATGCTGTCGATGTTCTGCTTGACGGCATCGTATTCCCGCATACGTTTTTTCAGGCTTCCGTACTCAGCGTACAGCCGATCCTTTTCTTCGGACAGTCTGGAATATTCCTCGCGCAGCTTGGCAAGGTCGGGGAGCTTGTCACCGACGCCCGCCGCTTTCAGCGTCCGCGCCGACGCCTCAAAGAGAATGATTTCCCGCTCACGTCCGCGCAGATACTTTTCCTTGTCACGGGATTTCTTGTATTCGCTATACAGCGGCTTTAGCTCTTTGTAGGTGGCGGTATGCTTTATCAGCAGCGCCAGATCAAACAGGCGGCGTTCTGCTGTTTTCAGCGCAGCGGCAGTTTGCTCGTTGCTGTCCTGAAGCTCCGTGATCTTCTGCTCCAAATCGGTATAGTGGGAAATGCCGTGCTGGTCGAGAAATACCATTGTGCGGGCGGCGCGTTTCAGGTTTTCAATTTTTGCCCAGCGTTCATAGCCTGCGGATTGCTGCGCCTTGATGCAGTTTTCAATATCAATCAGCAGCGACACGCCGCTGCGTTCCGGCTTCGGCGTTTTCAGAATGACTTTGCCCTTGATGCGTTCGGCTATGGCTTCCTCGGTGTAGGCTTCACCCAACGTCTTTGCACGGGCAAATCGCTCCTGACCGGGAGCGCGGAATGAGATATACTTTCCACGCTTGATTTCATACCCCTCGGCTTCCAGCCGACGCAGGAGGTCGTCAAGGCCTTTGGAAATGGGAATGAGCCTGTCGATGGCGATTTTCAGCTTTTGCTTATAGCTTGTCCCTTTCCGCTGCGCGTCCCATTCGGCATACTGCTTGCCGCGCTCCGCGCCGGGCGTGACAACGGACAGCCCGTTTTCCCGGCACAGCCTGTCGCTGATTCGGCGGATCTGCGCGTAGCTTTTGCGGTTGGAAATGTACTTCTTATGCTCCGCAAAATCCACAGCGCAAAAAATAATATGGTTATGGCAATGCTCCTTGTTGATGTGGGTAGCGATGACATACTCATACTTGCCGCCGAGAATTTCATCGGCAAGCTGCCGCCCGATCTCGTGGGCTTGCGCATAGCTGACCTCACCCGGCTCAAAGGCCTGTATCAGATGGTGGGCGAGATTGTTGCCTTTCTGCATGGCAAGCAGCCGTGTTTTTTCAAACTCAAGGTCTGCGGTTTCCACGGCGCAGCCGAACGAGGACACCAGCAGCTTATCGTCGGTCTTTGCAGGATCAACGATATAGTCAACGGCTTTTTTTAAGGTGCTTTTGATAGGATGGATCTTTGTAATTGCCATATCTCCGCCATCGCCCCCTTGATGTCCTCAATGTCCTGCGCATAGAGCGTTCCCGTAGCGTTCACGCGCTTTGCAATCTGATTGATGTTTGTGCCGATTTTTTGCAGCTCGGCGGTCATTGCTTTCACGTCGCTGTAATCCAGCCGGATCACATAGCCGTCTATGAGCATTTTCCGCGCATAAACGGAAAAACAGCCCGTTCCCATTTGCTGCATTTTACGCTCGATCATTGCCCGTTCCTCGGCAGTCACAGGAACGCGCAGCACGATATTCCGCGTTCGGTTTGCCATTTGTTCACCGTCCTTTCCGCTCCGAATAAGGGTTTGGGATTATCCCAACAAGCAAAGCACAGACAGGTGCTTTTTCGGGAGTGTGGCTACACTCCCTATGCTTGCTACGGTATCTCCCTCACTACTACAACGGCGGCACAGCCGCAATTTGGCAAACCGCAGAACATTTTTAGCTGATTTTTTTAGATTCCTTTCAGTTGCGCTTTATGAATCATAATTAAACGTACCAATTAACTAAAAGAGCCAAATCAAAGCAAAAAGCCCTCCGAAGAGGGCTGTCGAAAAAGAAAAAGTCTTATCGGAACAAAAAAGACAGATTAGAGCGGAAAATATTTCTTCCTCCTGTTATCATATTCACTGAAAGCGCTCTTCGGCGCTTTCAAAAAAAGCAAGGATTAGTCCAATCTAACCAAAGGAGGAATTTTCAATGTCTGATGTGAGTACGGACAAAAAACTGAAAGGAAAAGACCTTATCACAATCGGTATCTTTTCCGCAATCTATTTCGTTATTAACTTTGCTTTCATGCTTATGGGTGGTATCCATCCTGTTCTCTGGATATTGATGCCAGCTCTCATTGCTGTATTTGCTGGTATTCCCTTTATGCTGATGGCTGCAAAGGTTCAAAAACCGGGTGCGGTTTTCCTGATGGGACTTATCACAGCTCTGATCTATTTTGCTACGGGACAGTTTACGCTTGTGATTTTGATTATGATGGCATCTGCCTGCATTTTGGCCGAAGTTGCCCGTGCAGTCACTAAGTACAACAGCTTCAAGGGAAACTCACTTGCTTATGTGTTCTTTTCTATGGGTATGATCGGTTCTCCGCTTCCTATCTGGCTGTTCAAGGCTGATTTTCTGGCACAGATTACGGAGCAGGGTATGCCCGCAGATTATGTTGCGGCAGTAGAAGCGCTGTCGTCAAATGCAATGCTGATTGTTTTGTTTGGCGCTCCGATTGTTGGCGCGATCATCGGTGCTTTTATTGCCAAGGGGTTGTTCAAGAAGCACTTTGAAAAGGCAGGAATTGTGTAATGAACGGAGATAGCAAAAAACACGCATTAAAGTTTGACCCTCGAACAGAACTGCTTTTATTGGTAATAGCAAATATTGTGGCCTTTACGCAGCACTCTGTATGGGTTGAAATTACATGGGTTGTTTTGCTGCTCCTGCTGATCATTGCCTGCGGATGTGCAAAGTCCGCAGGCAAACTGGCAATCGCATTTGGAATTTGTTTGGCCTTGCAGTATTATGTTTTTCCTAATGGCCCAAAAATCTTAGCCAGCAGTTTTACGATTTTGGTATCCTATGCAAGAAAGATTTTTCCCTGCTTGATTGTTGGCACGTTAATCTTGCAGAAAACGCCTGTCAGAGAATTGATGGTTGCACTTCGGAAATGGCATATTCCGCAAGGGCTAATTATCCCTTTGTCTGTAACGGTTCGGTACTTCCCGGCCATGAAAGAAGAAACAGGTTATATTCGAGATGCCATGAAGCTCCGCAATATTCATGGAACGCAAAAAATCGAGTGCCTGTTAGTGCCGACAATGATTTCTGCAACTACAACAGCAGAGGAACTCTCTGCTGCCGCAGTTACACGGGGCATTGAAAATCCTGCTCCTAAGACAAGCATGATTGAAATGAAATTCGGAGTGCAGGACTTTGTGTGTTTGGCAATAGGCGTTGCTTTTTGCGTAGTTTCCATTATGGTAGGATAAGGAGGTGTTTCCTATGATTGAAATTCAAGATGTATCTTTTGAATATGAGAAATCGCAGGGGACGCTTTCTCATATAGACCTGAACATTCAGCAGGGCGAGTGCATTGTTCTTACTGGTGAATCAGGCTGTGGTAAGACAACCATAACAAAACTTATTAACGGGCTGATTCCTCATTTTGTTGAGGGCGGAACCTTATCTGGTACAACGATTGTAAACGGCATGAATGTAGCTCAAACAGAAATGTACCGTTTGGCAGAACAGGTTGGTTCCGTGTTCCAAAACCCAAAATCGCAGTTCTTCAATATAGATTCTGACAGCGAGATTACTTTTGGTTTGGAAAACGCAGGCGTTGAGCCAAGGAAAATCAAAGAGCGATATGATGCTACGGTTTCTGCTCTGAAAATACAATCACTGCTGGGCCGTAATATCTTTTCTATGTCAGGCGGAGAAAAACAGAGTCTTGCGTTTGCTTCGGTGTATGCGATGAACCCTTCCGTCTTTGTACTTGACGAGCCGACGGCCAATTTGGATGCGGATGCGATTGATACCTTGCGTCAGCAAATCATTCAGATCAAAAAGGAGGGGCGGACGGTTATTATTGCCGAACACCGCCTATATTTTCTGGTGGATTTGATTGACCGCGCAATCTTCATTCAAAAAGGAAAAATCGTACAAACATTTTCCAAAGAAGAATTTCACAGCCTGTCAGAAGAACAGCGTATCAAGATGGGGCTGCGAAGCCTGATTCACCCCACTTTGAATTTGCCCCATGCTGAACCCGCAGGAACACAAGACGGTTTATCAGTAGAAGATCTTTCCTGTGCTTTTAACAATCAACCAGTGTTCAGAGGTATCGGGTTTTCCGCAAAGCGCGGTGAAGTGCTGGGGATTGTCGGCCATAACGGTGCAGGAAAAACCACATTGACGCGCTGCCTGTGCGGACTTCTCAAAGAAGTGAATGGAACGGTTCGGCTGGATGGTCGAGCACTGAAAGCGAAACAACGGAATAAGGCAAGTTTTTGCGTTATGCAGGATGTGAATCATCAACTCTTTTCGGATAGTGTCTGGAATGAATGTGAGCTGGCGCAGCCAGATTGCCCATCAGAACGAATCGAAGGTATTTTAAGATCGTTTGATTTGCTGGACTTCAAAGACCGTCATCCTATGGCTCTGTCTGGAGGTCAAAAACAGCGGCTTGCAGTAGCAACGGCAATCCTATCTGACAAAGATGTCCTGGTCTTTGACGAACCCACAAGCGGCTTGGACTATCACCGTATGTTGGAAGTCAGCGATATGATCCGCGGGCTGGGAGGAGAAAGCAAAATTATTATCATTGTTTCCCATGATTTTGAGTTTTTAAGCCGAACTTGTGATAAAATATTTGATATGGAGGGATGCCACGCAGAGAGGAGGTCGCAATCATGTCAGAATTGTTTCAAAAAATAAACTGCGGCTCCAATGTTCAGGATGTAATGGAATCCGATGATTGCAAAATCATGCGTTTGAAAGATGATTCCGGCGAAGGCATGATGACTTTGTATCATGTGTTTCCGGGCGTATTTCTCATGTATAACGACTTCCACATGAAAGAGTGTATTTCTGATTTCCAGACACAAACGGATTTGCTTTGTATCGACCATTGCCGGGAAGGACGCATTGAATATGAGATTGGACAAAATGCGTTCGGCTATTTGAAGGCTGGAGATCTCCGAGTGGATCGCCGGATCAACCATTCCGGTAAAGTAGAATTTCCTCTTTGCCATTATCACGGCATTTCTATTGGTTTGCAAATGGATGTTGCGTCTAAAGAACTACCAGAACATATAAAGGGCTTTTCTGTAAATCTCTATGATTTGCAGAAGAAGTATTGTAGTGATCCGAAGCCGTTCGTTATTCCGGGAGAACCGGCAATCGAGCATATTTTTTCGGAACTATATAATGTCCCAATCAAAATCAAAAAGGACTACTTTAAGATTAAAGTGTTGGAACTACTTCTATATCTGGATGCGTTGGAGCTGCCGGGACATACAGAGGAACGTCCATATTTCTACAAGGGTCAGGTCGAAAAGATTAAGGCGATTCAATCACTTTTAACGCAAGATTTGACAAAGAACTACACGCTGGAAGAACTCTCCGCAAAGTTTGATATTGCATTGACACCGATGAAAAATTGCTTTAAGTCTGTTTATGGCAGTCCGATTTTTACATACATGAGGAACTACCGAATGAACTATGCAGCGGCTTTGCTGAAATCAGATAAGTCGTTGAAGGTGGCTGATGTTGCTGGCCTTGTGGGATATGACAGTCCCAGCAAATTTACCTCTGCTTTTCATCAGACGATGGGAAAAACGCCATTGGAATATCGGAAATCAATTATCTGATTGGCACAGAAAAGGCTGCGTGGAGCGGAAGAAAAAACTGAATCATGATAAATTAAGGATGGTTAGTAGGACTTAACCATTCTTTTTTCTTTACTGACCGAATAGAACGAAAGAGGTGAATTACTATGAAACAACATAAAAAGAGTTGGGTCAAAACGCTACTTTCCTTTGCAGAACCCTGCAAGGGAAAGATGATCCTCTCGGTTTTATGCGCTATTTTTAGTGTCGCTGGTGGATTTATTCCGTTTTGGGCAGTTTATAAAATTCTGCTTCTGTTTATCAACCGTACTGCCACAGGAAACGATATTCTGTTATGGTGCTTGGTTGGCGTAGGCGGGTACCTGATCCGTGTGCTTTGTTTTGGTATCTCCACAATTTTGGCGCACATATCCGCGTATACGATACTGGAAGGTATTCGTCTAAAAATTGCAAATCGTCTAATGAAAGCCCCGCTTGGCGAGGTAATGGGACGGAGAATCGGCTATCTGAAAAACATCATCATGGATAAGGTGGAGGACTTAGAGCCGCCCTTGGCTCATGTGATTCCAGAACTGACTTCTAACCTGCTCCTGCCGCTGGCTATTTTCGTCTGGATGCTGGCAATAGACTGGCGTATGGGGCTTTCGATTTTGATTGCTCCTGCGTTGGCTATGGTTCCGATGTTCTTCCTTATGAAAAATTATAACAGCCAGTATGCGGCCTACATGGAGGCAAATAACCATGTCAACAACATTATTATCGAGTATGTAGAGGGCATTGAGGTTGTTAAGGCGTTCAACCAAAGTACCAGTTCCTACGAAAAGTTTGTAGGCGCTGTGAAGTCCTTTAAGGATTTTACTCTCAACTGGTTCAAAAGCACATGGAAAACCATGAATTTAATGATGGCGATTATGCCGACTACCTTGCTTGGGGTACTCCCTGTTGGTTTGCTGCTGGTGCGTGGTGGAAGTATTACTCCCGCTGAACTTGCAATGGGAATTATCCTCTCACTTAGTATTGTGGGGCCACTGATGAAAGCTACGACCTTTATCAACGAAGCAAAATCTATGGAGTATGCGGTTGAAGCAGCAAATGAGCTTTTGAATCTTCCAATTTTGCCAGATTCAGGGGAATTTGTTCCAATCAATCATACCGATATTGTCTTGCAGGATGTGTCCTTTTCTTATGACGGTACAACACAAAATGAAGTGTTGCATGGTATCAGCTTAAATATGCCACAGGGGAGCTTTACCGCACTGGTCGGACCGTCTGGAGGTGGAAAATCAACGGTGGCCCGCCTGATTGCACGGTTTTGGGATGTGACTGGTGGCAGCATCTCCATTGGCGGCAAAAATATAAAAGAGCTTTCAATTCGCCAGCTTTCCGAATTGGTTAGCTTCGTGACGCAGGATAACTTTCTGTTTAATTGTTCTCTCAAAGAGAATATCCGCTTAGGCAATCCGAACGCTACGGATGAAGAAGTCTATGCTGCGGCGAAAGCTGCTTGCTGTGATGAATTTATTTCTCGGCTTGAAAAAGGTTACGATACTCCGGCTGGTGATGCAGGCAAACGGCTCTCTGGCGGCGAAAAGCAGAGAATCGCTATTGCAAGGGCAATTCTTAAAGATGCGCCGATCGTCATTCTGGACGAGGCAACAGCTTTCACCGATCCGCAAAATGAGGATAAGATTCAAAAATCTATTATGGCTCTGTCCAAAGGAAAAACCTTGCTGGTGATCGCACACCGCCTATCTACGATTCAAAATGCAGATCAAATTGTCGTTCTGAAAAAAGGACAGATTGTGGATTGCGGAAAGCAAAAGGAACTGCTGGAACGCTGTTCACTCTATGTGGATATGTGGCAGGCGCATATTGGCGCAAAAAACTGGTCTGTGAGCGAGAAAAAGGAGGTGGCTGGTAATGTTTAAGTCAATGAAACGCATTATTCGATGGGCTGGCAAGTACAGAGGTCGTCTTTATCTTGGCTCTGTATTCTCTTTTTTCAGTAGTTTATCTACAGCCATCCCGACAATGGCTGCTGCTTATGCGCTGGATAAATCTATTCAGGCATATTGGGCGCATACCACAATTGACGCTTCTTTGATCTGGAAAATGCTGTGGATTATTGTTGGCTCTATTGCGTTGAATTTCCTGTTTTCTTATCTACGGGCAATTTTGCAGGAAAGTATCGGCTATGAAGTTGCCGCAGGACAGCGCATCCACTTGGGGGACGTTCTGAAACGTGTGCCGTTGGGTTATTTTTCCAAAAACAGTGTAGGCGATATTCTGGCGGGTGTTACAACGGAATTATCCACATTGGAATTGCAGGGAATGAAAATGGTGGATGTCATCATCAACGGTTATGCAAAATTTATTGCCATTGTTCTGTGCCTTATTTTCTTTAGCCCTGTGGCTGCGGTCATTGCTGTTGTTGGCGTTATCCTTTCTGCTTTTGCCTTGCAAGGGATCAGTAGACACAGCGCCGATACTGCCGCCGCAACACATAATGCAATGGAGGATATGTCCAGCGCAGCGATTGAATATATTAGAGGTCTGTCCATTGTAAAATCCTTTGGACAGGAAGGTGCTTCTATTGAGAACTTTCGTAATGCCAGTAAGGAATTGAAAGATATTCACATCAAGGTAGAAAAGGGCTATACACCTTATAACTGCCTACACCTGTTTGTGTTGAAGCTGGCATCTATGGGGATCGTCTTTGTATGCGCGTGGCAAGCATTGCAAGGGCAAATGAGTATATCTGTTTTTCTGATGTTTGTTCTTTTCTCCTTTGTTCTTTTTGGCAGCGTGGAAAATATCAATGATGCCGCGCACACTCTTGGGGTTATTGATTCTGCCATGAACAAACTGGATGAATTGGAGAATGTAAAATATATTGACGAAAACGGTACAGATTTGAAGCCAACATCCTATGATATTGTTTTCAAGGATGTTTCTTTCGGGTATGATACACGAATCGTTTTGCACGACCTGAATTTCCAAATTCCGCAAAACACCACAACTGCGATTGTCGGGCCATCCGGGAGCGGCAAGTCTACGCTGTGCAATTTGATTGCACGTTTTTATGATGTGAACAGCGGAGAGATTACCCTAGGTGGGATGGATATTCGCAAATTCACTTGTGATAGCCTCCTCAAAAATATCAGCATGATTTTCAAAATGTCTATCTGTTCAGGGACACAATCAAAAACAATATCAAATTTGGCAGCCCGGATGCCACGGATGAACAGATTATCGCCGCCGCAAAAGCAGCTCGCTGTCATGATTTTATTATGGCTTTGCCAGACGGTTACAACACATTGATAGGTGAAGGTGGTTCCTCCCTTTCAGGCAGAGAAAAGCAACGGATTTCTATTGCCAGAGCTATGCTGAAAAATGCGCCTATTGTTATCTTAGATGAAGCAACTGCCAGCATTGACCCGGAGAATGAACATTTGATTCAGGAGGCTATCTCCGCTTTGACACACGGAAAAACTATTATTACGATTGCACACCGACTGGCTACGATTGAGAACGCCGACCAAATCCTTGTGCTTGATGATGGAACAGTAACGCAGAGAGGTACGCATAAAGAGTTGCTGGAGCAGGAAGGAACCTACAAAGAGTTTATCAGAATCCGCGAACAAGCCGAAGGCTGGCGGATTCAGTAAGGGGTGTCCCTATGAAACTTCATGCAGCCGGGGAGGACTATTTAGAAGCTATACTGGTTCTCCAAAAGAAACAAGGAATGGTGCGTTCCGTGGATGTTGCCCGGTACATGGAGGTTTCAAAACCCAGCGTATGTTACGCAGTAGGAACTTTGCGGGAGGGCGGCTTTTTGACAATGGACGAAAAGCATTATCTACACCTGACAGAACTTGGACGGGATGTGGCTGAAAAAATCTATGAACGCCATTGCTTTTTAACAAAGCACCTCATATCCATAGGTGTTGATCCTGAAACGGCGGAGGCTGATGCCTGCCGGATTGAACATGATATTAGCGCAGAAACCTATGAACGACTAAAGGCATTAGGCAATCATAAATAAAAGAAAAACGCCATGAACTTCCCGTCCATAGCGTTCATCACACCGTATTCAATTTTCTCCCTCGTTGCCCGTTCTTGCGTCCAACAACGCTTGCGCTGTTGCCGTGAGGACTTTGATTTCTGCATCCGTCAGCTCGTCCAACAGCGTTTCAAACTGCATACGCTCTGTTGACTTGCCCTTCATAGCTTCGCCATGAAGAATTTGATCCACAGAGATATGATAGCGGGACATCAGCTCTAAGAATACCTGTACGCTGGGATGCTGTCCCTTATTCTCAATGTTGGCAAGATAGCGCGGCGAAATAAACAGCGCGTCGGCTGCCTTGTTTCTGGATTCTTTCTGCTTTGTGCGCCCAGCTTTGATTGCTACGCCATACGGCTTGAAGTCGATTTTCGCAGCAGGGCGCTTTTCTTTCTTAGCTCTTTTAGGCATCTTCAATCACCCTATTACATTCTACTGTTCACCTTTTCTTTCGGATATGTTTATATAGTTCCTCACATTAGCCAAAATAATTCACATATTTATTGCGGTTATGGCGAGGAACTACTATAATAAACTCAATGCTGCTCGAACCACAGAAGCACCCTGATGTTTTTTGACAACACATTCTGGATCTTTTCAATTTGAGATGAGAAACAATTATCTGCCGGACGACGGCAAAAGAAAAAAAGCCGTCGTACAGCAGCCATTTGACACGCCCATTTGAAACGGCGGCTTTGATTTCAGAGCCGCCGTTTCTTTGCGTTTACACAAACCAATGACGACTTGCAGGGACACGGCAACCGATGGGAGGTTATTTTGCCGTGTCTACTTTACTATTCTATTTCTCCTGTGATCTGCACCAGTCAAAAAAAGCTCGTACCCGCCATCGGGGTATTCCGGGCATTGGTATGAACACAGAAATCATGTAAATAGATTTTATAATTCTTCTGCGCCTGTCTGCGTTTTGCAGACAGGCGCTTTTTGTCGTTTTCTTAGGTTCTGTGTTGGCTGTCGATCACCTCCTGTTCCTATCCCTCGAAACGCAACGGTGAAATAGGAGGTGCAGCGCATGGATTCTTCCTAAAGAATTTTTTCAAAAATTTTTCTGCGCGTTTGCCAAAACGCATGGTGCAGACCGTAGTAGTGGCGAAAGGGGAAGAAAACCGTATCACCCGCCTTTGCGGACGCGAAGGGAGGTGAATACATGAAGCCTCATTCGCACGAAGAACATATCCAGCACTCCTTTGATGCTTTCTGCAAAAAGGTACTGCGGAACGAAGCGCGGGACTATCAGGACGCGCTGGCACGGAAAAGAAACCGAGAGGTCTATTTTTCCGAGCTGCCCATCGAAGTGCTGGAACAGTTCGCTGTCCGCGATGCCTATTTCGCAGATAGCCGCACATTTGAAGTCATCGGCCATTCGGTTTGTATCGACGATGAAACGCTGGCGGAAGCAATCTCCGCTTTGCCTGTTGACCGCAGAGATATTATCCTGCTGTCCTACTTCCTCGATATGTCCGACGCTGAAATTGCAAATGTGCTGAACATGGTGCGCCGTTCCGTTGCCTATCGCAGGACAAGCACCCTAAAGCTGCTGAAAAGCCCGATGGGAGGAGAAAACAGATGACAAGTCAATCGAAGAATAACCGTCTGTTGCCGCTGACTGTCATTGAAGCGGCTGCTGGCGGTGACGTGGAAGCGATCAACGCCGTTCTGAAACACTATGCAGGGTACATAGCCCGTCTGTCGATGCGTGAGCTTTACGACGAGTACGGAAATCCCCATCTCTGCGTGGATGAAGAACTGCGGCGCAGGCTGGAAACGAAGCTCATTACCAAGCTGCTCACATTCCGCGTGAGATAACTGATGCCTGACAGAAACGTGTCCCCCCTTTCCTCGTTTCTGCCTGATGCTCCTTGACAAATATGCCCGCAAGAGAACGGCGGCGCATCATAGGCAAAACGGGTACGTTCCTTTTGCGCCGAGCTGGGCGGCTGGTACGCCATGACGTATATCCGAGAGGATATGCCGAGCGACAAATACCGCGCCGTAAAGCAAGTGTGGCAGCTTGCAGGCGACGACGCGCAAAACACATAATGATACAACCTTACAGCCACAGTCCGAGCGTTCAAAGCGTCGCAGGCGATGGGTAGGGCTGCACGAGAACCGTGCGGGGGTGAAACTCCCTTGGAGCTGTGCCAGCAGCCGTCCGTTTTGTCATTTCCCTTTGTAGTTATCTCGTTTCCCATGAAAGGGGGATTTGTTTCTATGGAAACAACCATGAAGAAAACAACGTCCCCGATTGTACGCGAGTACAAGATCGGGGATATAACGTATATCGTCAAGGCCGTCGTCAAAGACGGCGCGAAAGAGGACGCCGTGACAAAGGTGCGCCGCCTGATTCAGAATGACTTGCGGGGTAAAAAAGTTACAAATAATTTTGAACCCGCCTAATGACGGCGAGCGAGATCCCTGGTATAATATAAATAACCTGTTTGTCCGGCTGCCGGAATAGGAGGCAACATGAAAAAGCAGCCCGACAAAATCACCGCATATTACTACCGTGCGGCGAACAAGCAAACAGACCTGAACCTTGACAATCAAATGCACCGACTTTTGAGCCATGCGCAGAAAAACGGAACGGACGCCTATATGTTCTTCGTGGACAATGGGTACAACGGCCTGACCGCAGAGCGTCCGGCGTTTCAAAATCTGCTTGTAGCAATCCGTGAGAACCGAGTGCAAAAAATCGTTGTCGTATCGCTTGACCGACTTTACCGCAACCATCTTGCAGCGGTGCAGTTCCTTGATGATATGGAGCAGCGCGGTATTCCGATTTGCTCCATTACAAACGGCGATCTGCCCCTTTTCCGAAATCTATATCATGGCATTGTCAATGCCTACCGCAGTTCTTCCGAGAAAGGTGGTGAGTGCAGATGACAGGATTTACCTTTCAGAGCTTGAAGCCGCAGGACAGTTTAAGCGATGAGCTTCGCAGCGTGATCCGCGATAATGTTTTGCAGTTCTACGCCAAGGGGCTTTCTACGGAAGCAGAGGAAGAAGGTCTGACCGCTCTGTATGAGCGCCTTTCGCAGGAAGATAAGCTGGATGGTGAAAGTAACTCCATAGCGAACCAGAAGAAGATTCTGGAACGCTACTGCAAGGATCACGGGATTACCGCCTACCGCCATTATGACGAGGACGACGGTTATTCCGGCACAAACTTCAACCGTCCGGGCTTCCAGCGTATGCTTGCCGACATCAAGGCAGGACGGATCAAGCGCGTCATCGTAAAGGATATGAGCCGCTTCGGGCGCGATTATCTTCAAGTGGGAATGTATACCGATGTTGTTTTCCCGGAGTTTGGCGTTCATTTCATTGCCGTCAATGACGGCGTGGACAGCACACGCGGCGAAAGTGAGTTTACCGCGATCCGCAATGTGTTCAACGAAATGTATGCCCGCGATACCTCTAAGAAAATTCGCGCTACATGGCAGAGCAAAGGCAAGTCCGGCGAGCATTTGACGACCATTCCGCCCTATGGGTATATGAAAAGCCCGGAGGACAAAAAGAAATGGGTCGTCGATGAAGAAGCCGCAGCCGTCGTACAGAAGATCTTCTCCTTGTGCGCATCCGGCAAAGGACCCACGCAGATTGCTAAATGGCTCAAACAGCAGCAAATCTTGAATCCAACCGCCTATTGCCATGCGAAAGGTTTGCCGACCAGCAACAAGCCGACAGCAGACCCGTACAAATGGACAAATGAAACGGTTTCCCGCATTTTGGAGCGCGTAGACTATCTGGGGCATACCGTAAACTTCAAGACTACAAAGCAGTCCTACAAGAGCAAGAAGAAAATCTGGAATGACCCTGCGGACTGGGTGATCTTCGAGAACACCCAGCCGCCGATCATCGAGGAAAGCGTGTTCCTGATTGTTCAGAATATTCGCAAGGCGCGTCGCCGTCCTACCAAGATGGGGGAAATGGGTATGTTCTCCGGGCTTCTGTATTGCGCAGAGTGCGGCGGCAAAATGTATCAATGCCGCGCTACCAACTTTGCGGAGAACCAGAAATACTTCATCTGCTCTACCTACCGCAAAGGCAAGGATCTCTGCACGACCCATTCTATCAAGAATGTGTGCTGCATGAAATTGTTCTGCGAAATCTACGGGAAGCAATCTCGTATGTTTCAGAACATGAAGCGGAGTTCATTCAGGACGCAGCCGAGAGCGATATGCGGGACAGAGATGCAGAGTTTGTTCGGAAGCGTGAAACGCTGGCAAAGGCAGACACGCGGATTGCCGAGCTTGACCGCATTATCTCCCGACTGTATGAGGACAACGTGATTGGCAAGCTGTCAGACGAACGGTTTATCAAAATGTCCCATGACTACGAGTTGGAACAAAGCAACCTGAAATCAATGGCAGAAGTCCTGCGCAAGGACCTGAAGCAGCAGGAGCAGCAGAAAACCAATGTCAAGGCGTTTATCGCTGCCGTGAAGAAGTACACGGATTTGCAGGAGCTTGACGCGGCTGTTCTCCGTGCTTTCATTGACAGAATCGAAGTTTCCCATGTTGACAAGAAATCCAGAACGCGGGAAATCACCATCGTCTATAACTTCATCGGTGCATTTGACTTCACACGGGCAATCGAAAATGCCCGCAACACAAGTAAAAAAGAGCAAAGAACGGCATAGCCGTTAAGCTATACCGTTTCTTGCTTTAATGTTTTCCTAAGTCACCGCCGCATTCGTGCGGCTTCTTTTATATTTTTCTACCTCTTTACATACGTCAACTGATACTTGGGAGAATTAAGAGTCAGCTCCGTATAATCCATCACCTGTCCGTTTAAGAGGTAGGTGGTGTTTGCAACTTTCAGGATCGGAGTATCCTGGGAGATTCCGAACATATCCGCAATCTCTCTGGATGGGTGCAGAGGTGTAACTGTATGGTTGCTGTAGGCAATTTTCATTCCCTTGATCTGTTCAAAGTATTGGTATTTGGAGCCCTGGAGAACCTGCATGGAAATATCTGGATAAAGCCGGCAGGACATGTAGGTAATTTCTAATTGGAAGATTACATCATTGGCGTACCGGGTGCGCTCAATGAAGTAGATTGGTTCTCCTGTCTCTATCCCAAGGATGGAAGCAATGTTGGAAGGAGATTTTTGCACCATGAAGGTAGGAACCTCGGTGTGAACCGTGATGCCCTGCCTCTGCATGACCTCGGAAAAGCCCTGGATAGAGCTGGGGTTCAAAGTTACGGCCGGATGGCAGACAAAGGTACCAACACCGGCTACCCGGGTCAAAAGGCCCTTGGCAACCAGGTTGTCTGTGGCTTTGCGTACCGTTACCCTGGAAACATGGTAGGTATTGGAAAGCTCCAGTTCTGTAGGAATCAAGTCATCCTTTTTGTAATATCCAAGATTTATTTTTTGAAGCAGATCGTTTTCGATCTGCTTATACTGCGCGGTTTGTCTCTCAGCCATTAAAAACACTCCCCCTCTGATTGGATTTGAGTATAAGCATTTATCTATATTTTACTATAGGTTTATGTCTCAAGCAATTACTTTTATTTAGCAGGCGGATGTCAGTTAAGTTTTAAATACATTTATTCCTAATAAATGATAATACAAATTAAGGCATAAATGTATTGACATTTAAAAAAGTGTGGTATATATTATCAGTATAGGTAGTTGACTCGTGCAAGATGCATAACGTGTCATTACTATTAGATGAAAAAGGAGGTGTAAGTGTGAAAAATGTGCTATACATTCATACCCATGATTCGGGAAGAATTTTAAGTCCCTACGGTTACAAGGTTCCCACGCCTAACATGGAGGAATTTGCTAAGGAGTCAGTACTGTTTCGGAATGCCTACTGTGCAGGCCCTACCTGCTCGCCCAGCCGGGCGGCTATGCTCAGCGGTACTTATCCTCATCAAAGTGGTATGCTGGGGCTTGCCCAGAGAGGCTTTTCTATGGATTATACAAAACATCTGGTACAGTATCTGAACCAGAAGGGGTATAGCACAGTTCTGTGCGGGATACAGCATGAGGCAGGCTGGTATATGGACAGAGGAGAGGGGGCGGCCCGGATCGGCTATCAGCAGGAGCTTACAAGGGATAGTACGGAGTTTAGACAGGAGGATTTGGTGGACTGGGACAAGGAAAATGCCATAGAGGTCTGCAAATGGCTGCGGCGCTATGATGGAGAAAACCCTTTCTTTCTATCCTACGGAATGTACGCTACCCACAGACGGTTTCCAGATCGGCTGGACGGGGAGACGGAGCAGGAATACTCCGTTCCACCTTATCCCATGCAGGACAGTCCGGAAACCAGAAAGGACTTTGCCGGGTATATGATGAGCGTTCGTAGTGCGGATGACTGCTTTGGACAGGTAATGCGATGCTTAAAGCAGCAGGGACTTTGGGATAATACCATCGTTCTGTTCACCACGGATCATGGATTGGCAAATCCTTTTGCAAAATGCACTCTCTATGACAGCGGGATCGGTGTTTGTCTGATGCTTCACGTGCCGGGTATGAAAAAGAGGGTGGTGGACGGGCTGGTTTCCCATGTGGATGTGTTCCCCACTTTGTGCAGCCTTTTAGGGTTGGAGCAGCCGGACTATCTGGAGGGCGTATCTCTGGTTCCCCTGATGGATGGAACAAAGGCTCAGGTACGGGAGGATATTTTTGCTGAAATGAACTTTCACACATCCTATGAGCCTGCCAGATGCATCAGGACTGAACGGTACAAGTACATACGTTACTACGACGATTCATACCTTAAGATCAACCGTTCCAACATTGATGAGTCTCTGTCAAAGGAATATCTTGCAGAGCGCGGTTTGTCCCAGCGGTTAAAGGACAGGGAGGGGTTATACGATCTGGCTTATGACCCTGGTGAAAGAGAAAACCTGGCCGGCAGGCCGGAATATCAGGCTATACTGGAGGATATGAAGAGACGGCTGTTGCGGTATCAGACAAAAACGCGGGATCCGTTGCTGGAGGGAGAAATCCTGATAAGCCCCTGTTGGAAGGTAAACAAAAAGGAATGTGAAACAGCCAGCTCAAAGTGTCCGGAGGATTATGAAAGCCTGGGAACATAAGAAAGGCTTAAGCTTCTGGGAGGCGAAGGAGCGATTGAAACAAAATAGAGGTGAGTAAACATGATAGGTATCATTGTAACAGGGCATGGAACCTTTGCCACGGGAATTACAAGTGGGGTTAAGCTTCTAGCCGGAGAACCTGTGCAGTATGAGGTTGTAGATTTTACACAGGAGGATTCCATTCTTACTCTGGAGGAAAAACTCAGGGAAGCTATGGTAAGGCTCAAAGAATGTTCCGGCCTTTTAGTATTGGCAGATCTGACAGGAGGCTCCCCTTTTAATGTGTCCTGCCGCCTGAAGGAGGAGACAGAAAGTATTTCTATGGAGGTAATAGGAGGGATCAATCTTCCAGCTGTATTGCAGGCTTATATGGCCCGTATATCCCAGGAAGATGCCGCCCTTCTGGCAAAGGATGTGCTGGCCTGCGGACAGGGAGCCATGGTGCGTTTTCAGACGTCCGTCTTAGAGGATGATGATTATGAGGAAGAATAGGAGGGAATAAAGTATGACTGTAGTGCAGGCTTTGCTGATAGGCTTATTTGCTTATCTGGGCAGTAAGCGTACGCCATGGTTTTTTGGCGTTGCAGGTGGATGGAATATGCTGGGGAGACCCTTGGTAGCAGGTCTGATTGTGGGTCTGATTCTGGGGGACGTGAGAAATGGAGTGATTGCGGGAGCTATGGTTCAGGCCCTGTTTATTGGACAGATTACTCCGGGAGGCGCTTTGCCGTCAGATGTAAACTGGGCTGCTTATATTGGGATTCCGTTAGCTTTGGCGGCAGGAGGCACAGGCGAGCAGGCCGTTGCCCTGTCTGTTCCTTTAAGTATGCTGGGCTTGGGGCTGTTTAACTTTATCATGACCATTAACTCCTGCTTTGCACATATGGGAGACAAGGCGGCGCAAGCCGGCGACGGAGCCGGAATTCACAGAGCCACCTATCTTGCGGCAGTGCCCAGCCTTATTCTCAGAGGCGGATCTGCCATGATCCTCTGCTACGTAGGTACTCCGCTGGCAGAAATGCTCATAAACAATATGCCGGCGATTGCTCTTCATTTTTTTGAGGTGGCAGGAAAAATGCTTCCGGCTGTTGGATTTGCAATGCTGTTAAAGCAGTCCCTTTCCAAGAAGTGGATGATCGCTCTGTTCCTTATGGGATGGATTCTCATTGGCTCCACCAGTATGTCTGTAACTGCGCTTGCTATTTTTGCGACCGCTGTAGCTCTTATCTTTGTTATGGCTCAGGGTGATACCAGAGCGGCGGCTTCTTCTGCTGCCGTCACACCCGTACAGAGTGAGGAGGATGACTGTTATGAGGAATAAGAATAATAATGGCCTTTTGACAAAAAAGGATATAGACAAGGCTGCCTGGTCCTACATTTTTTTTGCACAGGCTACCCAAAACTTTGAACGTATGATGGGACTGGCTTTCTGCCATGTAATGGAGCCCATCTGCCGTAAATTATACCGGAATAATCCTGAGGAATACAAACGTTCCCTAGAACGGCACATGCAGTTTTTCAACACAGAGCCACAGCTTGGAGCGCTGATTCCCGGTATAACCATTGCTATGGAGGAAGCCAGGGCAAAGGGAGATGATATAAGCGAAGAGCTTATCGTCAATACAAAAAATGCCCTGATGGGACCTTTTGCTGGAATCGGAGATTCCATGGTAGTGGGAACCTACAGCCCTATTCTTTTAAGTATAGCCATGAGTATGTGCATTGCGGACGGAAATCCGGTAGGACCGCTGTTCTTTTGCGCAGTGTGGCTGACTACAGTAGTGGGGCTTCAGTGGTACCTGTTCCACAAAGGATACAGCATGGGAATTGGAGCTGCGAACCTGTTCTTTACAAACAAGGCGCTGGCGGACAAGATTACTACAGGGCTGACCATGATGGGGCTGATTGTAATTGGAGGAGTTGCCTCCACCACAGTAAGCGCAAGCGTCAAGTACCAGTTTGTCAGCGGGGATATGATCCTTTCGATACAGGAAAAGGTTCTTGACAAGATTATGCCTGGCGTGTTGCCTCTGCTTATAACGCTGGCCGCCTGGTATCTCATGGACAAAAGAAAATGGCCGGCAACAAGGATCGTGCTTGCCATTGTCCTATTTGCAGCCATTATGGTTGCTTTGGGGATTATGTAAGAAACCTCTTGGCTCTATATTTAATTCCCGAAGCCCTGTAAAGCCTGAATTTAATGGGCTTTCAGCCTGGATCTGACAGGAATTAGGAGGAAAGGCAACCGGCCATTACGAGGCGGAATGAGGCGTAAGAGGTTTTTGGAGAAAAAATGCCTGGTACCCTTGCTGTTGCTGTATTGAGCCGATTTGAGAAGCCAAAGATTCATACCCTTGGGAAAGGAGAGAAAGATGAAGGATATACTTCTTGTAATGTCCGATCAGCATAGCTTCCGGTATACGGAATGGGAGGATGGCCGTGTTCGGACGCCCTGGCTGGCTCAGATAGCAGCTCAGGGGACCCGTTTTGACCGCTGTTACTGCAACTCCCCCTTGTGTGTTCCGTCACGTATGTCCTTTCTTGCGGGGAAAATGCCTTCTGATTTGCAGATTTTTGGAAATGATACAACCCTTCCGATTGATATGCCTACCATTGCCCATGAGATAGGACGGATAGGGTATAAAACTGTGCTCATCGGGCGGATGCATTTTAAGGGGGCGGATCAGAAGCATGGCTTTGATATGAGGTTGGCCGGGGACATTACCTCTCAATATTGGGGAACAGGAGGAAAAAGCCGCAGTGATTTCGGGGCCTATGCAGGAACTACAAACCGCAGACATTGTCTGGAGGCTGTGGGCGGCGGATATTCTCCGGTAATGGCCTATGACGCCCATGTGTTTGAGACAGCCATGGAATATCTGAAACATTGCCCCAGGGATGGCCGTGGAATATTCTTAGTGGTAGGCTTTTACAGTCCCCACTTTCCCTTTGCGTGCGGGGAGAAGGAGTACAGGCGTTATCAGAAGCTTTTTGAAACAGAGGAGTGCGGCAGGGAGCTGTCGCTTAAGGCGGCTCCGGTTTATCGGGAATACATTCAGCAATGCTCCCCGGAGCATATGAGAAATTGCCGCGCGGCTTACTGTGGCCTGGTGGAACGTCTGGATTCCTATATCGGAGCCCTTTATCAGAGCTTTATGAAGCTGGAAGGAGGGAGGGAAAAAATCTTCTTTTACACCTCAGATCATGGGGAGCAGCTAGGTATAAGAGGGATTTTTGGAAAGCAAACTCTTTATGAGGATTCCATCCACGTTCCTTTGGTGGTGGCTGGAGATGGGGTGGCCCAGGCGGTCAGCCGGCAGCCGGTGGGGCTGCTGGATCTGTCCAGGACACTGTTGGAGCTGGCGGCCTCAGAACGAGAAGGAGAGGATTTCTCATGGCATCAGGGCTCAGCTCTGAATCTGGAGCATCCCGAAGAAAAACGGCGGCCCATCCGGATTCAACAGATGCTTGAGCGGGAGGAAAAGCTGTTTTTAGCTCAGGCAGTGACAGACGGCCGATGGAAAGCGGTTCGGACTTTAGGAAAAAATGTTTTGTATAATTTAAAGGAGGATCCTTTGGAGCAGTCTCCCATTCCCTTTTGTCAGGAAGCAAACACAGAAGAAAGTAGCTTAGAAGCCCTCAAGGGGTATTTTCTGGATTCGGCTCGGGAGGAAACACTGGTGCAGAGAGAGTATGAGCTGCGCCGGATGCACAGGCGGCTAACGGAATGGGGATTGGCAAAGCGGCCTGAAGAGCCGGAGACTATGAGGATTCCTCAAGAAGCGAGCCGCAAACCTGTAGAATAATGGAGGTAGCCATATGAAATATAAGAAACTTTGGACAGATATGCACAGCAACATCCATCACGATCAGATGGAAGCCCTTCCTATATGGTATGAGCATATAAAAAAGGTGATGGATTTCTGGCCCATTGCCTATTACCCTTTTTATATGCGTCCCACGGGATATGGACTGGCTGTTGAGGATAGGTATGATGATCAGTTGGTAAAGCAGGACTGGGAGCTGGTAAGGAAGCTGGCAAAACGAGCTGAAAAAGAGGGATTTCCGTTTTTTATGGGATATGAATGGCAGGGAGCCGGTCTGGATGGGGATCATAACATTTTTTTCCTAAAGAATGACGGAGAGCAAACACACCCCTTACGTTATAAGGAGCTGGCGGATGCCTTTAAGGGGCAGGAGGTAATCGGTATTCCCCATCACCTGGCCTATCAGCCTGGTTCCCGGGGAAAGAACTGGGATACCCACAATGAAGCGTTTTCACCCTTTGCGGAAATTTATTCCAGCCACGGTTCCAGCGAAAATGACGATGGCCCCCTGAACATGAACCGGCATGTACATATGGGGCCAAGAACCGGCGAGACTACTTATGAAAAAGGCTTGTCCAGAGGATACAAGGTGGGAATTATAGCGTCAGGCGATAACCATAGTGTGCCTGGAGTATATGAGCATGGAGCCTTATGTGTGCTGGCTGCGGATCGCACAAAGGAGGCAATTTGGGAGGCGTTGAAGGAGCGCAGAACCTATGGAGTATCCAGGAGCCGGATTGAGGTGGATGTTATCGCAAACGGAGCACCCATGGGAGCAGAGATAGAAACCAATGGTGAGGTGGAACTGGAATTTCATGTAAAGGGTACGGCAGCCGTTGACCGGATAGAAATTTTGAGAGATAATATTCTGGAGGAAATGGTGGTGCACTCTGGAGCCTGGGAGAGAAATCCGATTCAAGGACTTGTGCGGTTTAAATTCCGTCTAGAACTAGGCTGGGGGCCTGACACCCGGGTATACAAGGAACAGTGGATGAAGGAGTGGACCGGACGTCTTGAAGTGGACGGAAGTCTTTTGAACGTGGAAAAGTGCTGGAATAACTTTGGGCAGGAGATCACGGCACAAGATGAAAAAAGCTGTGATTTTTCCATCACTACGTATCAGTCTACAGCTACAGGAAAGTGGATGGGCCCCAGTAACGTAACAACAGAGGGCTTTATCTTTGAAGTAGAGGCAGATGCTGACAGTTTTTTGCGCCTGACCATTGACGGGAAGGAATATCCTCTGTCTGTTAGGGAAATGTTTGAGTCCTCCAAGGTATTCGCTTTGTGGGATGAGGTCAGAAGGCTAACGAAAGAAACCTGGGGAGACATTACCCATTATAGAGATGACCCATGGTGGCATAATGCCTATAAATTCAGAGTGGGGAAAGCATACCCGGAATCCTCTTATAAGGTTTCCTTCAAGAAAAGGCTGCAGATGAAGGAGAATGGAAATCTGAGGCTGAGGATTTGGCAGAAAAATGGAGATGCTGCCTGGACCTCCCCTGTGTTTGTGACAGTGAAATAATAGCGGGAGTACAGGACATTCCAGCGTATGTGAGACCGATCTCCGCTTACTGAGAAAAAAGAAACAAAAAGGAGAAAGCGATGATGGAAATAGTAAATATTAGAATTGATGACCGCCTGATCCATGGTCAGGTTGCGGCTGTATGGAGCCTTGTGACAAAGGCAACCAGAATCATGGTAGTGGATGATTTGGTTGTGAAGGATATTGTAAACAAGGAGGCCCTGAAAATGGCATGCCCTAAACAATGTAAGCTGTCCATCCTGACCGCAGCCAAGGCCGCTGACAACCTGTGTGCAGGCAAGTATGAGGGGGAAAGAGTATTTATCGTAGCAAAAAGCCCGAAAACCATACGCAGTCTCTATGATGCCGGTTTTCATATGGAGCAGGTAAATGTGGGAAATATGGCGGGTAAGCAGAATACGAAAATGATAAAAAAAGCAGTCAGCGTAACCGAGGAGGATATTGAAAATTTCCTCTATCTGGCCGAACAGGGTGTGAAGGTGACAGCACAGATGGTTCCAACAGATCCAGTTCAGGATTTTGTGGAGTTGCTTAAGGCTGCACAATAAAAGAAAGTAAAACAGGCTGTCTGAAAGTCAGAAGGGTATCTCGAATGCTGGTTTCTGTACAATCGTTAGGCTGATTCAGTATGTCCGTTTAGCCGGGCGTTGGATCTGGCATAGGATTGAACCAGAAATCAGCTTCTGGGGATACCCTTTTTAGTTTGCTGCTATTCTGAATTGTGTACTGTTGATACGGTTATAGGAAATTGAGATATTTATTTTTAGTAATTAAAATCCATGGCATTATAAAGATGTTGGTACATTAATTCTTTTGCCAGCTCCGCATTATGTGCGGAAATTGCCTTACAGATTTTGTCATGGGTGGATCGCCGCGGCTTTGATGTAAGGCGGTTTTTAAAGGTTATTGGATCATAACTGACAGAGATAGACCGAATGATAATCGGCATCATACGTTCCAAAACAGGGTTATGGCATGTGCGGCATAGCATCATATGGAATGCCTTATCTTTTTCGTGAAGCTGCTGGATCACTTGAATTTCTGTTTCCTGCCCATGCAGATCCTTATCCAGCTCATCAATGCTATCAGAAAGCTTTTGAAGAATCCGGATCTCCTGATCGGTGGCTCTTTTAGCAGAAAGACCACAGATTTCAGGTTCAAAAATTAATCTTGCTTCATATAGATAAGGATTAAGATTGTCAATCCCCAAAAAGTTAAGACCAAGGGGATCATCCGTCATTCCTGGCAGCTGACATACAAAGGTGCCTTTTCCACGGCGTATTTCAAGAGTTCCTCTGGAGACAAGAGATTTAATGGCTTCCCGAATCGTGGAACGGCTTGTGTGATACGTTTCCATTAATTCCTGTTCATTGGGAATCCGGTCACCGGGTTTTAGTGATCCTTCAATAATTATATTCTCAATTTCTGATGCGATAGACACGGATAAAGTTTTAGCGTTTGTCATATGTACTCCCTAACAACGTAATGTTTAAAGTATGGCACTACGGAATTTTATTTAATGATAGTATAGTATATGGAGTAATAATTGTCAAATAGCAGTGGGGGATAAACATTTTCATTTGTAGAAAATAAAGGTATAAAATTGTGTATAATGACCAAATAAAAAATAATTTGAAAATCATATTGACTAAAGTGCACGAATGCTCTATACTAAATAAAGAATCAGACGTCAGACGTCAGTTGAATTAAGAAGGAGGGTAATATGTACGATGTAATGTTTGTTCTTTTGACTGTGCTGTTCATTGTAATTGCAGCAGTTATGATTTTGAAGAAGATGGATTCCAAGCTGGTATTCTTTTTTGTTGGAACAGCTGCATTGCTGGTTGTGACTTTCCTAACAGGCGAATCGGTATTAGGGGATAATACAACCGGAAATCTCTATCTTGATGTGGTAGATGTAATCCGTACGAAATTCATCAGTACTGTGCAGGGTACCGGTATTCGCCTAATGGTTGTTGCCAGTTATGTTATGCTGATGAATCATATGGGGGCCTCTAAAGTATTGGCAGCGGCAGTAGGACGTGTTTTGGTTAAACTGAAAAGCCCATATCTGATTTTAGGAGGCGTTTTTGCCGCAGGCTGTTTATTGAAGATATTCATTACCAGTCAGGTATCGTTAGGGCTGTTATTCATGGCAACCATTTTTCCGATTCTTGTTTCACTGGGAGTAAGTAAGCTGAGTGCGGCAGTAGTACTGATCACCATCGGAATGATGGACTATGGTCCGAATGACAGCTCAGCGATTTTTGGAGCGACAGAGGTTTTAGGCGTAACGCCGATGGAGTTTTTCCTGCACTATGAAGGTTATGTGTGCGCCGCGGTTATTTTAGTAATGGCAGTGTTTTATGCCATGTATTTTAAGTATATGGATAAAAAAGAATTTGGAAATTCTGCTGCTACACAGAATGCACAAGAGCTCGCCTTCTCACCAAGAGATTATGGCGTTCCAGTATTTTATGGACTGTTTCCACTGATTCCGTTGGTATTGGTTATCGCATTTAGCTTTACAAGCGTTTCCATGGATATTATAACAGCAAATCTGGTTGGCTTCTTTGTAGTATTTATATGCGATCTTATTGTAACAAAGAACACTGCCAAAATAGGAGATAATCTAAAAAAAGTGTTCGAGTGGATGGGTTCTTATTTTACAACTGTAGTTGTACTGATGGTTGCGGCAGCAGTGTTTGCGGAAGCGATCAAGCAAATGAAGGGAATTGACATCATCACAGGATGGATCTCCCATATGACCGGAGCAACTGTCATTGCCATGATCATGCTCAGCCTTATTATTCTGGCAACCGCTCTATTAACAGGCAGCGGACAGGCACCCTGGATGGCATTTGGCCCATTGACTCCGGGAATTGCTAAGATTCTTGGTATTGAAACAGCGGCCCTAGCAATTCCTATGCATCTGACAGGTGGAATCGCAAGATGTTGTTCTCCATTCTGTGCGGCTGTTATTGCGATCAGCGGTGTAGCAGAGGTTGAAATAAAGGATGTGATAAAACGAAATATGGTTCCTATGATTGCTGCGTATATTATGAATCTGGTTGCAACCTATATCATTTTCGTAGCGCTGTAGCGAGCTGTTAAGTGAAAGGAAAGGAGTAGATAAAATGAGATACAATTTTGATGAGATCATTGACAGAAGGGCATCTGAATGCAAAAAATATGAACCTGCATACCCAAAGGATGTAATTCCCATGTGGATAGCAGATACGGATTTTGCAGTTCCAAAAGAGATTACGGATGCAATTAAAAAGAGGGCAGAGCATCCCTGTTATGGGTATCCGGTAGAAAGCTTTGAATTTGAGAAGGCCGCTGCGAGATGGGAAAAAGTACGTTTTGGCTGGAATGTAGAACCAGAGTGGGTTAAATATTCAAACGGAGTTCTGCCATTTTTGATGTATGGGATCAGGGCATTTGCCTATCCGGGAGATAAAGTTGTAATACAGCCTCCTGTATATCCTCCATTTCATGCTATTACAAAAAATAATGGCTGTCAGCTTTTAACAAATCCTCTCATACAGAATGAGAAGGGGAAATATCAGATTGATTTTGAGGATCTTGAAAATAAATTAAAGGACCCAAGAACGAAGCTGTTTTTCATGAGCAATCCCCATAACCCGACGATGAGAGCCTTTACACGGGAAGAATTGATCAAAATTGGTGAACTTTGTCTGAAATATAATGTAATTGTTGTTTCAGATGAAATCCACTGTGATCTGACATATAAGCGTTATAAACATATTCCCTTTGCGTCAATTTCGGAAGAATTTGCACAGAATTGTATGGTTTTGATCAATCCAAGCAAAACCTTTAATATCGCAGGTTTCAGAACGGGCGCTGCGATTATACCGAATAAGAAGCTGCGTGATAATATTCAGATTATTATTGAGAATAATAAGAACTATGGACGTACTATTTTCGGAATGCTGTCGTTTATCACTGCCTACACAGAATGTGATGATTATGCCGATGAACTGATGGAATATCTGGAGATAAATAAGGACTATGTTGTAAACTTCATTCAGGAGAAGATCCCAAGGATCAAGCTGGCAGAACCAGAGGCAACCTATTTATTATGGCTTGATTGCCGGGGCCTTAATATGTCACAGGAAGAATTAAAAAAATTCTTTTTTGAAAAGGCGAAATTAGGTTTAAATGACGGCTCAACCTTTGGAGTGGAGGGGACAGGCTTTATGAGAATGAATATTGCGTGCCCCAAGTCTACGGTTATAGAAGCTATGAACCAATTGGAACGGGCTGTAAAGGAACTTGGATAAATTTGTTATTACGCATTTTATTGAACATATCTAAACAGGATAAACCGTTCGGTTTAAGTAAACGGGTATTGACGGATGGTATAAGGGGCGGTTCATATTTGGAACAACGCCCCTTTATGTTTACGGAGACATATAGAAAAGAGGCAGTATGAGATTAAAAATAGATAGTAATTGGATTTTTATCCCATTGCTTTTACTATTGATCGGAGCTTCTGTATCAGATAATCAGGCGGTACAGAACACGGAGATAACATCGAACAATTTGTCAATTATGTCAGGAAACAGCGGCGGGACATATTATTATATTGCGGCAGGACAGGCAAAGCTTCTGAGTGAAAAGCTGGAAGGGATCAATGTCACAACTCAGTCTACCAGCGGCTCTCCTGTTGAGAATATGACACTGGTGGAACAAAATCCGTCCAACTTGGGAATTGTCACGATTGATGGATTTTATTATGCAGAAAATGGAGAGAAGCAGCGGGGATTTCAGACTCCAATGAAGGAATTGCGAGTAATTCAGGTTGGTCATACAGCATATTTATATGGGCTGTCTTTGAAAGGAATGGGAGTAGAACATTATTCGGATCTATGCGGAAAGAAAGTATCTGTTCCTCCCGTTGGCTCTACAACGTATTATATGGCGCTGGCAGTTGCTAAAAGCTACGGATGTACTGAGAAAAACAGTACGATCATACCAATGAGTCCTGGTGAGCAGGCTGACGCATTGAAGGATGGAACGATTGATGTGGCGTTTATGGCAGGAGGGATTCCACAGGCAACGGTGACCGATCTGGATTATTCTAGCGAAGTGGTGTATTTGTCAGTGGATGATGAGAAAACAAAAGAACTAAGAGAAACATATCCGTTTTGGCATCCTGTAGTCATTGATGCGGGAACCTATTCCGGACAGAAGGAGGATATGACTTGCCTGTCAGTTAATACACTTCTGGCATGTAATGCTAAACTGGACGCAGAGCTGGCATATCAAATTACAAAAATATTAAATGAAGGTACACAAGAATTAGCCAAGATCCATTCCAGCGGAGCAGAGTGGAGTTTTGATATGACAAAGCTGTTTTTGGACAGTGATATTTTGAAGTTTCATGAAGGAGCAATACGGTATTATTCAGAGCTTATGGGTGGAAAGGTAGAATGAATACAAAGAAAACAAATCGTGCAATAACGGTATTGGATGGAGTGATCTCATTTCTGTGTGTGTGTTTAACAGGAATCCAGCTGGCAAATTATATATTTGGTATTTTTCCGGCAATGCAGCAAAGAAGTCTGTTCTTGGGATTCATTTTGTCAATCATTTTGCTGATTCATATTCGGAACAAAATAGCAAAGGGGATTCTGGATTTATGGAGTATTTTCATATTGCTGGGAATCTTCTTTGCTTCTGTCTATATTTTTGTGAATTGGTATGAGATGTCATTTAGGGTTATCCGGCCAGAAAAAATGGACCTCTTGGCTGGTATCCTGATCATTGCCGCAGTCATTGACTGTGCCAATATACGATTGGGAAGAACGCTTCCTTTCATTGCATTGCTGTTTATTATCTATGCGTTATTTGGACAGTACATAAAGGGAAGCATGGGTACCGTAAGCTTTACGGTTCAGCGGATCATCAGTATTCTAACAATGGAAACATCAGGAATTTACGGAACGATATTGGGAACAGCGGCAAAGCAGATCTTTGTATTTATAATTTTGGGCAGTTCTCTTGAATTGAGCGGTGCAAGCGAATTTTTTCTGAAAATGGCAAGCATTCTGCTGGGATCACGGAAGGGAAGTGGAGCAAAGGTCAATACAATGGCAGGAGGACTGCTGGGAATGGTTTCCGGCAGTGCCGTTGCTAATGTTATGGCAGTTGGGCCTATGACGTTTCCGATGATGAAAAAGGATGGATTCTCAAATTATTTTTGTGGCGCAATCGCTGCCATTTCAGGTACCGGAGGGCAGCTAATGCCACCTGTTATGGGAACGGCAGCTTTCATAATAGCGGAAACACTGGCTGTTTCTTATGGAGAAGTAACAAAAGCAGCATTGATTCCTGGTATACTATTTTATTTAACAATCTGGCTCACGATCAACTGCCATTCAAACCGTCTAGGACTGATAGGGAAAAAGGATAAGATAGACTGGCTGCCGGTTCTAAAATCCGGTTTCTATTATTTGATTCCGATTATATTTTTAATGGTTACGATTTCAGGTTTGAAGTGGTCGCCGATTAAAGCAGGAATGTGGTCAACGGTTCTTGTGGTAATTGTATCACAGTTTAACAAAGAAAGGCGTATGACAATCCCAGTGATCGTGCAGGCAATGGAGCGATCTGCGAAAGGAGCTGTGACGGTCAGCGTTGCCTGTGCTGTTGCAGGAATTATTGTTGGTGTTTTATCGGTAACGGGCCTAGGACTTAAGTTTTCAACGGTTCTGTTAGCTCTTTCAGGCGGATATAAAATAATTCTGTTGGTATTTACTATGCTGGCAGGTCTAATCCTGGGCATGGGCATGACCACAACATCTGTGTATATCGTGCTGAGTGTTTTAGTAGCGCCCGCTCTTGTAGACTTTGGAGTTGAGCCGATTGCCGCGCATATGTTTGTTTTTTACTTCGGCATTCTTTCCTGTATTACGCCTCCGGTGGCAACGGCAGTCTTTGCTTCCGCCAGTCTGTTAAATGAAAGTCCGCTCAGGTTAGGATTGTGCACAAGCAGAATTGCTATACCGATTTATATGATTCCGTTTTTGTTTGTGCTGAATCCTGCGCTTTTAATGCTGGAAAGCAGCGTTATGGAGATTATGATAGAGTTTATTTTGTCGGGTCTTACAATTATAGCTCTGTGCAGCAGCATAGAAGGGTATTTTACATCAGAGTTGAGTAAAAAGGAACGAGTGCTGTTGTTTGTGGGAGCGTTATGTGAACTACATACATCCATACTGGTTAAGACATGTTCTAATTTGCTGATTCTAGTGCTGTTGTTAAAAAATATGAGAGTAAAAAAATGTGCACAGCTATTGCATACAAAAGGAGCTTTGTCTAGGTTGAGGCAATGGAAGCCGCGGGGGATGAAATAGCACAAAAGGAATTGCAGTAGCTGCAAAGCCTACACATTATTTGCAGACAAATTCATAGGTTTGGCAGATATGTTTCTTTTTATAATCTTTGAGGAAAGTGCATTTATCTTTGGGTTCATTGAATTCAAAAAATTAATAAGTTGCGTATTTCCTTATTCAATGATATACTGTATAAAGGTTTATTATGTTTAAATCAAGGAAAATAAGACAGTTTGCATGGCTGTTTCATTTATTGTGATCATTATGGGATACTCGATTCAATGTGTGGATTGGATCAACGAAGCATATGGGCAGCAGCTTTGCGTATGCGGCGGATTTTTGGTAAGTGTGAGAATGGCTGGAGTACGGGCTGCAGACGAGAAAGGAAAAGGATTGAGTGAAAGAAAGTCATGAGAAACCTAAAGACAAAAGAACAATATAAACGGCTGATCAAGCTGTTTTTCGCGGCGGTTATGTTGATAGGTCTATGTTTGCTGTATGCGGCAGTCTGGATCGGATGTTATAACGATACCATACTCCAGATGCCGTTTTACCGGCGCGGAAACTGGGTCATGATCCTGAACTATGGGATTTTGCTGGCGTTTTTTTTGCATACATATGGCGGATTCAAGATTGGGTATCTGAAAAATGGAAATCTGATCTACTCTCAGGTCATATCCGTCTTGTTTGCAAATGTACTGACCTATCTCCAGATTGCGGTTATTGATCGGAGGTTTGTGGATCCTATATATCTGTTGCCGATGACGGTAGCGGAAATTTTGTTTATCGTTGGCTGGACAATGCTGTTTCAGGTCGTCTACAGAAACCTGTTTCCTCCGAGAAAAATGATTTTTATTGAAGGCGACCGAGACGATTATCATCTGATCGATAAGATGAAAGCGCGAAATGATAAATATCAGATCTGCGAGGTCATCTCGTATAAATACGGAATCGAGAAGATTAAGGAGCGGATCATGCGGTATGATGCCGTAGTACTGGGGGATATGCCGTCTCATGAGAGAAATCTCCTGCTTAAATATTGTTATTTTTCCGGGATTCGCAGTTACAGTGTTCCTAAAATTTCGGATGTGCTTTTGAGAAGTTCAGATGAATTGACGCTATTTGACACGCCGTTACTGTTATCCAGAAATATGGGACTTACGATTGAACAGCGGTGGATCAAACGAGTAGAAGATCTGGTGGTTTCCCTGCTTATGTTGGTACTGTTTTCTCCCGTTTTTCTGATCGCGGCAGTCAGCATTAAATGTACAGACGGAGGGCCGATTTTTTACCAGCAGGAGCGTCTGACAAAAGACGGAAAACGATTTATGATCTATAAATTCCGAACCATGGTCGTGGATGCGGAAAAAATCTCCGGACTGGTTCTGGCTTCGGAAAAAGATCCGCGGGTCCTGCCGGTTGGAAGAATCCTGAGAGCGACCCGGCTGGATGAATTACCCCAGATCCTGAATATTTTGAAAGGTGATATGTCGGTGGTTGGTCCCAGACCGGAACGGCCCGACCTGGCGGCGGAGATTGAAAAAGATGTGCCGGAATTTTCCTATCGCCTTAAAGTAAAGGCAGGACTTACGGGTTATGCGCAAGTTTATGGAAAATACAATACGACATTCTATGATAAATTGAAGCTGGATCTGATGTATATACGGAAGTATTCCCTGCTGTTGGATCTGAAGCTGATTTTGATGACACCGAAGATCATGTTTTTGAAAGAGAGTACAGAAGGGGTAACGAAAAGATTAACCTGATATAAAACTGTGTCAAAAACGGATGTTTAAATTTAAGAATAAAGATGGAGGGAATATGCCCAAAATATCAGTTATTATGGGAATATATAATGGGGCTGATACAATGGATGAAGCAATTCGTTCCATATGTAATCAAAGCTATGAAGATTGGGAATTAATCGTTTGTGATGATTGTTCAACGGATAATACTGTTGAAAAAATGGAAAAGTGGTGTTCTGAAGACAATAGGATAAAATTAGTCAAAAATGAAAAAAATATGGGATTAGCAGCAACATTAAATCATTGTTTGAAATATGCAAATGGGATCTATATTGCAAGAATGGATGATGATGATATTAGCTATCCGGAACGGTTTTCGGAACAAATAGATTTTTTAATGAATAATCAAGAGTTTGCTTTTGTTTCAAGTATTGTAGATTGCTATGATGGAAAGCAAATGGTAAGGAATCGTTTCCTGCGAAAAGCAGAACCACAAAAGAAAGATTTCCTGTCAGGAACACAATTTGTCCATCCGGCGAGTATGTTTCGAAAAGAGTGCTTAGCTGCAGTTCAAGGATATAGAGAAGGAAGGGTAACAAAGAGAGTAGAAGATTATGACCTTTTTATGAGGCTCTATGCAGCCGGATATAAAGGATATAATATCCAAAAACCTTTATTGAGATATACAGTGAACATTCAGGGAATGAAAAGAAAAAATAAATATATTTATCGTATAGATGAAGCTAGAATTCGCTATTTGGGATTTAAAGGATTGGGGTTGTTACCAATGGGAATCCCGTATGTATTACGTCCGCTAATTGTTGGACTTATTCCCAAGCAGCTTATATGGAGATTGTTTTATAAAGACTATAGATAAGGTATATATAATGGAAAAACGAAATAACAAATATCTTGATATTTTAAAAAGATATGATAAGAGGCTATGGGATGCTGCGATCCAACAGGAAAAAATCATACAGAGTTATGATTGTGTTGAGCGAGTGATGGCTCAAGTGGGTGGAGTAAGTATTTATTTGTATATATTATGGGTCATCAAAGAGGCAGAGAAACGAAATATAAAGAAATTGTATTTTCTGGCGAGAGATGGTCAGATTTTTTTTGAAGTAGCCAAAATACTTTGCAGAGAAAATGATATTGACATAGACTGCCAATATTTATATTGTTCAAGACTGGCGTGGAGAGTTCCACGATATTTTTTAATGCAGGAGAAATGCTTGGATTATATTTGCCAAAGAAGTATGAATTTGAGCATTGATAAAATGTTTGAACGGACATTGCTGGAAGAATCACAGGTAAAAAAGTTTTGCGAAGAATTAAAAATATCACAGGAAGATAGAAAAAGGATATTAGATTATGATGAGGTATATCGTATCAAAGAAAAATTCAGAGGTTCAAAAACGTTTTTGAGATCTGTATATGAGAAATCGAGGATAGAGTACAAAAATACAATTAATTATTTAGAGCAGGAAGGGCTAACTGAAAAGAAGAGATTTGCGATAGTGGATACTGGTTGGGTGGGAAGTATGCAAGAGAGTTTGAGTGAACTTTTATCCTGCCATGAAAAAAAACAGATAGTCGTTGAGGGGTTCTATTTTGGGATGTTCCGAATTCCCAAAGATAACTCTCAAAAATATTATGCCTATCTTTTTTCAAATAATAAAGGTTTGTGGAGAAAAGTAAGATTTAATAATAATCTTTTAGAGTGTATGTGTGGAGCAACAGATGGAATGACATTGGGATATGAAAATCGAGGTGGTATATGGCAGCCTCGATTTGCTAATCAGCGTAATTTAAATAGTGATAGGTGGAATGTGAAAGCAAATCATATATTAGTAGTGCAGTATGCGGAATATATGTGCAGGAAGGGTAAGTTAATAGACATACCATATAAAGAAAGCCAAAAGATAACTGGAAAGCTAATGGAGGCTTTTATGATGCGTCCAACAAGAGACGAGGCAGAGAGTTATGGAAGGTATTTATTTTCGGATGATATAACGGAAAAAGGGGTGTTAGAATTGGCTCCCTGTTTAAATAAGATAGATTTATTAGGAGAAGATTTTTTGCCAAAAGTATTGAAACGACTTTTTGTAAAAGATACTGTAAGGAGACAAACAAAATCATATTGGATTGAAGGAAGCATAAAGCGAAGTGGAACAAAACTGGAAGCCTGGCATTATTTTAATAGTATGTTATGGCATCTGCTGCAATTTGGAACTATGTAGCTATTTGAATAAAAGGAAAAGATACAGATTAAGGGAGCTGGATATAGATAGTGATGGGAAGATTAGTAAGTAAATGTAAAGCAAAAATAAAAACTAAATTGATTTTAAATCATCCGTATATAAAGGATAGATATTGGGAATATTACGCACAGCATCCGGGAAATGGAAAAGCAGACAAAGCGAGACGATTTGCGAAGATGATTCAGTTGAACTATATTTATAGAAAGCAGATCGGAGCAGTTGAGAATGAGACATATCAGACTGTGGATGAGTTTGTACGAGAAGCATCAGCGTATGAGGTAATTTCATTTGATATTTTTGATACTCTTTTACTGAGAAGTGTAGAAAAGCCTGTAGATGTTTTTGCGTATATGGAGGCGTTATATCATTTTCCTCATTTTCAGGATTTGCGCATACGAGCCGAAGTAGAGGCCAGGAGAGAATCTGATACTGGTGAAGTGAATTTAAGACAGATATATAATGTAATTGCGCGAAAGTCAGATATAGATATTGATGTGTGGATGGAACGTGAGATAGAAGCTGAGATGCTGATCTGCACAGAAAATCCATACTTTAAGCAAATTGTGCAAAGATTGCAGAAAGCAGATAAGAGAATAATCGCTGTTAGTGATATGTACTTGCCACTTGAAACAATTGAAAAACTTTTGAGAAAATGTGGTTATATTGGTTTTGAAAAAATATTTATTTCTAACGAGTATCATCTTTCAAAGGCAAGGGGAGATTTATATGATGTTGTAAAAGAATATATACAGAGCGCAACAGTATTGCATATTGGAGATAATGTTGCATCTGATTTTGCGATGGCTAAAAAAAGGGGTTTTGACGCAAAACACTATTATAATGTAAATGCAAAATATCAAGTAAGTAATTTGGTATATGGAATGACCAGATTGGTAGGGGCATTTTCAAAAGGAATTATTAATGCATATTTGAATAATGGAACAAACCAAGAAAATCCTTATTTTGAATACGGGATGGTTAATGGAGGCCTATTAGCGTGCGGATATTGCGAATATTTAAACGAGATTGTAAAAAAGCATGAGATCGATAAAATACTATTTGTTGCACGTGACGGCTATATTATAAAAAAAGTGTATGATAGATATTATCATAAATGTGAGACAGAATATATGCTGTTTTCGCGTTTTTGCGCAGAACAGATTCTTTTTAACCGCTATACCGAGGATTACATCAAGCATAATATGGAATATCGCTTGCGATTTGAAAAGAAAGTTAATTTAAAACAACTTTTGTACGAAACAGATTTGCAATTTTTGGAAAATGATTTTAAAAGCAGCGGATTTGATTTAGATGAGCTTTTTACTGAAAAAAATTGCAAAAAAGTTATTGCTAAAATTTATGATTGTAAAGCCAAAATAAATACATATTTTGAAGAAACTAGAAAAAATATGTACGAATATCTAAAACCGATGATTGAAAATTGTTCTAAAGTTTTGGTTGTGGATTTAGGATGGTTTGGCACAGGAGGAATTGCAGTTAAATATCTTCTGGAGGATGTTTATAAAACAGGGGTTACTGTTTTGAGTGCATTGGTAGGTACAAATGAGGATACATCTTTAGAAGGAAGAATTGCTAACAAAGAGTTATTCCCATATGCGTATTCTCCAATCCATGATTTATATTTACTTCATTGGCATACAAGACATCAGTATAATGTTCATAATTTGTTAATTGAATTAATGTTTAGCGCACCCCATCCAAGCTTTTTGAAATTTGTCAAAAATGAAAAAAGGCAATTGGAACCAAGATTTAGCTATGAAGAGACAGAAAATTATGCTATTATAAATAGTATACATGACGGAATTATGAAATTTGTAGAATTATACCATGACTTGGATGATTCGATTAAGTCGCTACTAGAAGTTCGAGGCGGAGATGCATATGCAGCATTCATGTGTACAGCGGACAACCATGAGAAGTGTTATGAGTTATTTAAGGACTATAAAATCAGTGAACTTTCTGGTATTTTTGGAGCAAAATCGATTACCACTATGGGGCAAATTATGAAGGAGGATCACTATATTTAATAGTAGTGCAATAGAATGAATATTTTCAAAATTATTATCAATATCATAAAGCATTATAAAATGATATTTAAATTAGCCAAAAATGATTTTAAATCTAAATATGCAAATTCTTTTTTAGGGGTTATTTGGGCATTTATCCAGCCAATGATAACAATTTTGGTATTTTGGTTTGTATTTCAGGTTGGATTTAAAACTCCACCGGTAAACGATATTCCATATATTTTATGGTTTATTCCTGCATACATTCCTTGGATTTATTTCACTGAAATTCTGAATTCTACAGCAAACAGCATGTTGGAATACAATTATTTGGTAAAAAAGGTTAAATTTGATGTAGAAATTATTCCGAGCGTAAAAATTATATCGGCTGCTTTTGTGCATATATTTTTTATTGGTTTTATTTTTTTTATGTATTGGATACTCCAAAGACAGATAACAGTATATTGTTTACAAGCAGTTTATTACTCCGTCGCCTTAACTGTTTTAGGTTTTGGTATAGGAATGCTAGTTTCTTCCGTTACAGTGCTTTTTAAAGATTTTGCTCAGATTGTTAATGTAATTCTCCAGATTGGATTTTGGGCTTCACCAATATATTGGAACCCAGATAATATGGAAGGGTGGGTAATCAGTATTTTGAAGCTAAATCCGGTATACTATATTATATCGGGCTATCGAGGGGCATTTGTGAATCAGGATGTATTTTGGAACCACCCAGCACAAACATTGTATTTTTGGACGTTTGCGATAGTAATATGTATTACAGGGTGCAAATTATTTGTAGCATTAAGACCTTTTTTTGCAGATGAACTTTAGGAGTAATTATGAAAGCAATAGAAGTTAAAGATATTAGTAAAATATATCCTTTATATGCAAATAAGCGAGATAAATTTAAAGAAGCCATCCTTCCGGGAAAAAGAAATTATCATAAAGATTTCCATGCACTTAAAAATATTTCCTTTAATGTAGAAAAAGGAGAGTGCGTTGGTATCATAGGATTAAATGGATCAGGCAAATCAACATTATTAAAAATAATAACAGGTGTTATTACACAAACGTCGGGAAATATTGGCATAAATGGGAGAATATCGGCTCTATTGGAATTGGGAGCTGGCTTTAATCCGGAATATACAGGGATGGAAAACATATTTTTGAATTCTACTCTGATGGGGTATTCTGATGATAAGACCAGAGAACGGCTGCCGCAGATATTAGAGTTTGCAGATATTGGGGATTTTATTTATCAGCCAGTAAAGACCTATTCCTCAGGTATGTTTGTGCGTTTGGCTTTTTCCATTGCAATTAATATAGAGCCAGATATATTAATTATTGACGAAGCGCTTAGTGTGGGAGACGTATTTTTTCAACAGAAGTGTTTCCAAAAAATTAGGGAATTGACTGGAAAAGCTACTGTTTTGATCGTTTCACATGATATGAATGCGATGACAAAGTTTTGTAAAAGAGTTATGGTAATGAACCATGGTCAGTTGGTTTTTGATGGTGAACCACAAGAAGCTGTGACGAGATATTTTAAAATCAAACAAGGGGAGTTTCATCAAGAGCAGACCATTGAAATTTTAAAAAATGATAGTCTGGATTTTTCTAAGTATAAAATTCCAGATACTGGACAATATAGTGGCAATATGAATGTACTCATTACGAAATATTATTATGAATTTAATGGAAGTCCGGATGCGGAGATTTGTGAACGTGGAGATGTACTTCATATATGGATGGTTGTTGAAGCAAGAATAGAAATAGAGAATTTGATTGTGGGATATCAGGTTAGAGACAAATATGGAAATGAAATTTTTGGTCAGACAAGCCTTACTTCTCAAGTTGAGCAATTTTCTTTGAGACAGGGTGAAAGTTTGATTGAGTTTGAGATTCAGTGGCCTGAAATCAGAGAAGGGGACTATTTTATTACTTTAGGAATCGGAAATGGCACAGAGGTTTTAAATCAAGTAGAAGAGTGTTGGATTAATAATGCGATTCATATCATTTCAACAACATATGGAAAAACAATCTTTGGGATATTCAATCAGGATATGGATGTATACAAGCTAACTAAGATCTAAAATTAAAGGAGAAGATAGATGGAGTGGACTTACTATAGCCCTGAGTTTGAATGTGATCAATATAATAAATATATGTTAAAATACTCGCCATGGTCAGGACATAGACTCTTTGCCTATGATTTAATGGTAAATATTAAACCATCAAAAGTAGTAGAATTGGGAAGCTTCTATGGCTGCTCCATGTTTGCATTTGCACAGGCGGTTAAAGACTTTAAACTAGATACAAAATTATATGCAGTTGATTTATGGGAGGTATTTGATAAATTTACAGAACAGGATTATCAAGAAGATATCTATGGGGCTTTTTTAAAGATACGTGAACAATGTTATGGCCATCAGGATATAGAAATGATGAAGATGGTCTTTGATCAGGCGGTAGAGCAGTTTGAGGATAAAACAATAGATATTCTTCATATTGATGGTTCACATTTTTATGAAGATGTAAAGCATGATTTTGAGAGATGGAAATCTAAATTGAAAGATAATGCTATAGTACTATTTCATGATATTGGAGATGAGATTATCAATGGAGGAATTATGGGATCTCATACCTATTGGAATGAATTAAAACAACAATATCCGTGGACTATGCAATTTGATTTTAGTTGTGGTTTAGGGGGACTTTTTACATCGGGAGATTTATATGAGGATTTTAAAAAATCAATTGATTTAGACTATTATCAAAAAAAGAATAATTCTTTAGATGTGCATATGAAAGATGATATCAGGAAATTATCTTTTAAACTCAAAGATGCAGAATTTTATCTTGAAGAATTGAAAAAACAATTACAGATAAAAGATAGTCATTTAGAAAATTGTAAGTGTGACAAACAAAAGCTACAGGACGATTATGAACAGACGATTCAAGAAAAAGATTGCTATATAGCAGAATTAGAAAAGCAACGAATAGATTTTAGCAAAAAATGGGAACTGGATCGAAAAAAAGTTCAGGAAGATTACGAACGAACCATTCAAGCGAAAGAAGAGTATATAAAGGAACTAGAGAATCGATTAAGGAATAGGTGAAAAAGCGATGGGGGCGAAAATATCATTAGTAATACCTGTATATGGTACAGAAAAATATCTTGAAAGATGTATGAAAAGTGTTGTAGAGCAAATTTATCATAATATGGAAATTATTGTGGTAAATGATTGCTCTCCTGGCAATGCTGAAGAGATTATTCATGAATTTCAAAAAAAAGATTCACGTATAAAGTATATTAAACATGAGCAAAATAAAGGCCTGTTTCAGGCGCGTATGACTGGAGCAAAAGCAGCAACAGGAGATTATATTGCGTTTTTAGATAGTGATGATTATATAGCTTTTGACTTTTATTATAGTTTAGTAAAAAAAATACAAGATGAGGATGCAGATATCGTTATAGGAAAAACAGTTGTTGAATTAGAAGATGGATCGCGGTTTATTAACCATTTTCATGACAGTTGTCTAAACATAGATCGACTAGAAGGAAATCAGGTAAGAAAAACCTTTTTTTCTCATCGGGGACGTTGTTACTCCTGGCATACAATTTGGAACAAATTGTATGCTATGGAGTTATGGAATAAGGCAGAACCCTTTTATGAGCGTATTAAGACCCATGTGATTATGACAGAAGATATTGCCTTTTCCTCTGTTTTGTTTTATGTTGCTCAAAAAGTAGTTACGATAAATTCATCAGCTTATTTTTATTGTATGAATGAAGGGGCTTCAACAAATTCAAAAAATATGACCATTCAGAAATTCAAGAAGAATATGACGGATATTATTACGGTTTTTGATTTTGTAAAGAACTTTTTAGAAGAGCAAAAAGCTGACCAGGAAATTATGGAAGACTATGATTCTTTTAGAGAGTTTTATGCAAAATTATGGTTGGGTTTAATTCATGGGGACTTTGTTGGAAAGTATAGAAAAGAAGCCCTGGGCTATATAGAAAAATTATATCCTAATTTAACTACCAGAATCCAACCAGAGGATTCTTTTTATGATTCACTACGTACGAAGTGGAACGATGGGATTGAAGTGGTTAAGTCATTAATACAAGATCCTGCAATAGAATATATTAGCTTTGATATTTTTGATACAATGATTACACGACCTTTGTATAAACCGCAGCATGTATTTGAACTTATGGATGGAGCGTTTAAAAAGCTGGTACGTACGAATGTATCATTTTGTAAGATCCGTATGGATGGAGAGATAGCCGCAAGAAAGAAATTTGAAATTGAGAATCCAGAGTATCAGGATGTAACATTAGATGAAATCTATAGTGAAATTGAGGAACTGTATCATTTGGATAGAGCAGTTGTTGACCACCTGAAGAAAAAGGAAATATATCTGGAAATTCAGATTTCAAAACAACGGAAGTCGGTGAAAGAATTATATGAATTGGCAAAAGACTTGCAAAAAAAAGTGATTATTGTTTCTGATATGTATCTCACAAAAGATATAATAGAAACAATCTTAGAAAGAAATGGATATACTGGATATGAGCAACTATATCTTTCATCTGATATCAGGCTTACAAAGAATTCTGGAGATTTATTTAAATATGTTTTGAATGATTTAGCTGTCCCTGGAAATAAGATTCTGCATTTCGGTGATACATGGGAAAATGATTTTGTAAATCCTGGGAAATTAGGGATCAGAACATTTTTGATTCCTAAAACAAGAGAAGTTTTTGAAAATATTATTCAGGGACAGAAAACCAATCGGTGTGCAACGATTGGTAATTGGGCTGCAGCTGGAACGATACAGCAAAATTCTTATAAAGATTCTATTGGTTATGGGGCCATGATGGCAGTTGTGGCAAATAAATACTTTGATAATCCATATAGGACTTTTAATAGTGAAACAGATTTTAATGCAGATCCATATTTTATAGGATATTATCCAGTGGGTATGCACCTATATGGGTTTGTAAAATGGTTAATTGAGCAAGGGAAAATGTTGGGATATAAAAAATTGTATTTTATGTCTCGGGATGGATATTTGCCGATGTTGGTTTATAAGAAGTTGGCAGAAAAAGACGGAAATGCCCCCAAGGCAGAGTATTTGTATTCTTCAAGAAAAGCCCTAATGCCGTATATTATGAATAATGCTTTTGATCTGTATGATTATCCTACAGTGATTGTGAATCAGTCTGCAAAAACGATGAGAAAGCGTTTGGCATTTTGCATTAAAAAAGATATTACTGATGATATATATAGAGAAATTTTAAAATCTTATCACATCAATGCAGAAGAGCGGTTTCGTGACAAACAAGAATACGATACTTTCATAAACGTTTTTATAAAAGAATTTTATTCCGAAGATACGCATAGGCGGGCCAAAGAATTATGTTCTAACTATTATTCAAGAATTGAAACAACTAGTGCAACCGTAGATATGGGATATAGCGGACGCATTCAAGGTGCGGTTTCGGAAGCTGCAGGCCATGGGGTAGATGTATTTTTTATTCATTCAGATGCCAACCAGTATATGAAAGAATCTTTAAATCATAATTTCCAAATACACAGTTTTTATGGACATACACCATGTATGTCGGGGGTAATTAGAGAACATATTTTGTCAAGCAGTGAACCATCTTGCACTGGGTTTTATGAGAAAAATGGACAAGTACTTCCTGTGTTTGAGAAATCAGAAAAAGATGTGGCAGATGTAAAAATCATAGAGCAGATTCAAAGAGGTGCTGTAGAATTTGCGGAAGATTTTATTGATATGTTGGGAGAGTATAGAAATGAAATATCCATAAAACCACAGGAGATTTCATTGCCTTACGAAGGGTTTATAAGATTTGCCAGTGATATGGATTTGAAAGTGTTCTCAGCGTCATTTTTTGAAGATGAAGTTTGGGGAGGTGTTACCAGAATTAATATTGCCGAGTTTATAAAAGGACAGTACAATTCATATAGCCAAAACAATGACTTTCCTAATGTACAAGTAGCCATAAATCATATTGCTTACGATGATAAGTTGGTAAGGTATGCGAAAGTTAAATTGAGAGATCATCCACACTTGTACAAAATGGCGAAAAGAATATACAGAAGTTTGTAAATGAATGGAGAGTGGTTATGGGAGAAGAAAAAATTGTTCGAAAAGGTAATTTGCTTTTTAAAAAGTACTTTTGTATATTTACGGGTTTAGCATTTTTAGTGTTTATCAGTAAAGGAAAAAACTATTTTATTGGAGTGCTTTGGGGAACTGGAACTTTAGCCATTTATTTTGGACTGGTTTTTTATATCTGGAAGTGCTGTGGGCTATTCAAAGTAATCGAATCAAATTTTAAAGCGGTTTATAAAGTGGGATTTCTGCTGCTAATAAGTGTTTTCGCTGTAGTTTGCGTGATTGAACGAGATCATACAGTTTATTTTTGGGATTACAGTGCATATTGGAAAACCACAATAGATCATGCTCGATTGATTTTCGAGGATCCTGTGTTTATGATAAAGAATATGATATATTCTTTGAATTACTATGAATATAATCATTTGATTCCGGCTTTAATGGCGTTTCCAATAAGAATTTGCGGGAATAGTTATACAGTGTATGTATTGTTGACGTATATATTATTTCAAATTCCAATGTATATAACCTTGATACTTCTATTAAACAGGATTTCTAATAGATGTTTTAAAAGAAAGATAGGAATAGAATATATTGCATTAAGCGTCATATTATTGCCAACAATTTTTTATCCAATATTATATGGGTATATTGATGTTTCAGGGACTGTATGGCAAACATTAATTATGCTGGTAGTGTATGAATTTGATTTTAGTAAGTTTGACAAAAAAAAATCCCTACTTTTAGCGACGTTAATGTTGCTATTAATTCTAACAAGAAGATATTTTGCGTATTTTGGAGTTGGGATGGTAGTTGGTATTTTAGGTAAAATTGTAACGGAGATTGTATATGCTGCTAATAAAAAAGCATATATAAAAGAAGCGACAAAAAATTTAATATTCATAGCAATCATATGTTTAAGTGTGCTTGTAACATTTTTGAGACCATTTTTATATAGAAGTATTGTGAACAATTATCAGATTGCTTATTCAGCTTACAATATGGGGGATATTATATACAATTATCAGCAGATTTTGGTATGGTTTGGTATGGTTATTATATGTCTTGCCATAGCTGGAGTTATTGCTGGATGGTTCGTAAATGACTTGAGAAGCTACATAATTGCGATTTTATTATCAGTGATAGTGAGCACCTTTCTGATTTTTCAAGTTTTAACAATGGGAATGCATCAATACTATATTATCTCACCTCAAATAGCGTTGTGCATTGGGATTCTTCTTTTATTTTTGCATGAACACAAGGGGAATATTGTTTGTGTAGCGTCTATAGTTGCTTTGTGCATTAATTTTTTGGCATCTTTTAATATTGTATATAAAGAAGCAGATTCTCCTTTGTTTTCGGGACGAAAGTATGTAGTCAAGATAAGAAATGACATGGAAGAATTACAGTTAATGGCTATTGATGCAAAGAAAGTGGCAGGAGAAGATGGGAAAGTAGTAGTTACAGCAAGTTCAGATTTATTAAATAGTGATACCTTGAGAAATTTGTATTTACCTTACAACAATGATTACTTTCAAAATTTGAGTTATTTTTGCGATGTAGATTTGAGAGATGGATTTCCTGTGGACATATTGGATGCAGACGTAATAATTGCAACTGACCCAGTACAATATCATCTTCAGCCAGAAGGACAGCGGGTAATAGGTTTTTTTAATAATGAATTTTATAAAGGTGGAAAGCTGAGTTCTAAATTTGAAGTAATTGGAGAATATCATTTGGATGGGGGAATAACGGCGAAAATGTTAAAGAGAACGGCATCATTTTCCAAAGATGATTTGCAGTATATATTAGATTATTTTGAGCAATTTTATAGGGATTATACTGATATCTTTAGAAACAGAATATCATCCTTTTTATATTAAGTTGGATAAGTAGTGTCTACTGATTAATTCTGAATTACTTCATTGAGAGTATGAAAAAAAGATCATAAAGAGCATAGCGAGGATGAGAACTATCCAGCATTGCTGGTTGAGTCTGATAGGGGCTTAATCAGCAGAGACTAAGTAGGGAATGTCTTAAAAGTAAAAAACTAAAGGAGATAAAAAGAAATGTACAAAAAGTATAGGGCATATTTTTTAACAATAATTTTGATGTTTGCGACTATCTATTTAATGAATGTTTTTACACCGTTGTTGGCAGATGATTATTGTTATACTTATGTGGGGGGAATGACGGAAGAAAAAGTAACAACGTTTAGTGATCTGTTTCGTTCTGCTCAGTTTTTATGGAAAAATTGGTCTGGACGAGTGGTTTTTTTATTTGTGGCACAAGCCTTTTTGCTAATTGGAAAAATATGGTTTAATATTTTTAATTCAATCGTTTATATTGGAGTTGCATATTTGATTTGTGCACATGCCGTTGGTATTCGTGCGAAAAAAGCGAGCCTATTTATTTTAGCTAATGTGATATTGTGGTTGTTTACACCTAGATTTGGACAAAATATGCTTTGGCTTACAGGGGCCGCAAATTATTTATGGCCGATGTTTTTTATTTTACTGTTTTTACTTCCATATAGACTAGTTTTATTGGGTGAGTTTACTGAATGTAAATACAAAAGAACTTTTATGGTAATTATGGTTTTACTAGGTTTTTTGGCGGGGGAAGGAATAGAAAATTCATCAGGAGCTTGTGTATTATTAGGCCTGTTATTGATAGCGTATTATAGGTTTGTTCAGAAACAGAAAGTTTTGAATTGGATGAAAGCCGGAGTAATAGGTAGTTTTAGCGGTTTTTTGTTTTTAATCTTAGCACCTGGGAATTATGTACGGGCAGAATTGATGGAGGATACTAGAAATAAAATATATGTGATTTCTGAGCGATTTGTATATGCAACTAATATGTTAAAAAGTTCTTTGGGAAATATTTATATAATAGTATTAGTTTTTATAGTTATTCCCATTGCGGTATTTTTATGGAACAAAAGAAAAAATGCTCTTTTAATTGGAATCTATTTGTTAACAGCGCTTACCTGTAATTATGCCATGATTTTATCACCAGCATATCCGCCAAGGAGTTTTTTGGGAACAACTTGTTTTATGGCGATTGGAATTATTGCTGGCATTTATTATATTTTTTATAGTCGTTCGGAAAGACTGAATGCACTGATTTTGGCAGGAGGGTTTGCTATATTGCTGTTAGAATTTATACCAGCAATATGGGATATCTATAATATTAATTTGAAAAGTGCAGAAAGAGAGGCATATATTTTAGCGGAGATAGAAAAGGGAAATTATGATATATCATTGTATCCTATAGTGTCTTACAATAAGTATAATGGAATATACGATTTGGAAGATATTTCAGAGAGTACGGATCATTATATTAATGGAACGATAGCTAAATACTATGGTTTAGACGCAGTTAGAAAGGCAGAATAAATACTTATGGAGACAAATAAGGAAAACCGCATTATATACCTGGATTATATTCGAAGTCTAGCTATTTGTTTGGTAATTCTATCCCATATTGCATCATCAGGAGTTAATATGTTTGATGTCCACACATATGAATGGCACTTTAGTAATGCAATACAAAGTATAGTATACATTTGTGTTCCTTTATTAGTGATGACAAGTGGTGTGTTATTTATGGAAAAAGAAAGAAAAATAAGGAGACATGTTATTAATATTGGTATTCATTTAATAATTTGGTCATTTTTATATGCACTATATGATAATTTTTCTAGTGCGGAAGAAATGTCATTTAAAAATATAATGCACTATACGTTGCAAGGCCATTACCACTTGTGGTTTTTAAATATGATAATGGGATTATATTTAATTTGTCCTTGTCTCTTCATATGGAAAGATAGAAAGGAAATAATTAGATACTTTTTAGCCTTATGGTTGGTGTTTCTTGGTTTTGGATATTTGTCTAATGTCTTTGTATTTTATCCGCTAATTGATAAAATGCAAATGAAATTTGTTATGGGATATACAGGATTTTTTCTATTAGGACATTATTTGAATAAATTTGTTTCTGTAGAATTTATAAATAGTAAATTATTGTATATTGGTTTGGCAGTAACTTATTTGATAACAAATTTAGGGACAGTGATATTATCCG
>ERZ773217.233-NODE-233-length-54984-cov-4.577436_pt1 | contig 54984 bp, 75 predicted proteins | sample MGYA00580995_ERZ773217 | MGnify/ENA primary metagenome ERZ773217 (study PRJEB29015, sample SAMEA2737772) | human gut metagenome | biome: human gut; feature: human-associated habitat; material: faeces | place: China | collected 2012 ...
ACACCGTCCTGCCGCAATGGCTCTGGCATTGACTTTTCGCGCTTTTTCCACACTGACAGCTGAGTAGTCGATGCCATGCACCTTGCCTTTGTGACACAGTTTCAACAGCGTTTTGATGTTCGCTGCTCGCCGCGCACCATATCCGGGGCGAGGTCTCCGGCCGCTCGAAGCATATCTACTCGATCTGGCTCAAGATGGAGCGTAAGCACCTGCCGTTTGAGCGGCTCTTCGACCTCCGGGCGCTCCGCGTCATCGTGGATACGGTCGAACAGTGCTACGAGGTGCTCTCGATCCTGAATGAAAATTTCACCGCGATTCAGTCAGAGTACGACGACTATATCGCGCATCCGAAGCCGAACGGCTATCGGTCGCTGCACACGGTTGTGAAGGCTTCAAACGGGCTTCCGGTCGAAATCCAGATCCGTACGCGCGAGATGCATGAGTTCGCGGAACTCGGTTTCGCGGCCCACTGGCGCTATAAGGAAGCGGGCAATTCGCTTGGCGTGAATTCCGCTGAAGAGCAGAAAGTTGTCTGGCTCCGTCAGCTGCTCGCGTGGCACTCGGACGTTGAGCCGCCGCGCGCGCCGGGTGTCGAGGACGATCTGATCTACGCGCTCACCCCGATGGGGCGCGTTGTGGAACTCGCGGCGAACAGCACACCGGTGGACTTTGCCTATATGGTCCACACGCAGCTCGGCCACCGCTGCCGAGGCGCGAAGGTGAACGGCGCGATCGTGCCGCTCACGCATAAGCTGAAGACCGGCGACACGGTGGAAATCATCGCGGCGAAGTCCGGCGGCCCGTCGCAGGACTGGATGAATCCGGAGCTTGGGTTCGCCGCCATGGCCCGGACCCGCGGCAAGGTGAGAACGTGGTTCAACCAGCTGCACCTCCAGGAGCAGATCGCACGCGGGCGTGATGAGCTCGATACCGAACTCGCGCGCCTCGGGAAGTCGACTTATAACCTTGAGTCGCTCGCGAAGACGCTTGGTTTTGAGTCCGTGGATGATCTCTGCCTCACCATCGCGAAGGACGAGATTTCGAACCGCGCGATCGAAGCGGTCGTGGTGCCTCAGACGCAGAAAAAGGCGGCCGATGAGCCGGTGATCCCGGTGAAGCCCGCGCAGCCGCGTGCCCATCACGATAACGGACAGATTCTTGTTGCTGGTGTCGGATCGCTTCTCACGCAGCTCGCGAAGTGCTGCCATCCGGTGCCGCCTGACGAGATCGTGGGCTTTGTGTCCCGCGGCCGCGGTGTCGTTGTGCACCGCGCTGACTGCTCGAACGTGAAGAACCTGATGGAGCAGTCGAAGGAACGTCTGATCGAGGTCTCCTGGGGTGAAGCGCCCGAGGACACTCTCTACCCGATGGAGATCCTCGTTCTCGCCCGCGACCGTATCGGTCTTCTGAAAGATGTGACCGATGTCTTCATCCGCCTGAAGATCAACATCACGAACGTCAACACGCAGACTGTGAAGAACGTCGCGCGCCTGAAATTCGGGGTGGAAGTGGCCGGTGCCGCGCTGATGCAGCAGGCCCTGAAGGAGATTCTTGAGGTGAAAGGGGTCATTTCGGCCCATAGAAGCTAGTGAAAACCCCTAAAATAAAATATTTTTAGGGGGAACTCTTGCTTTTTTATTTTGGATCCGTAGAATTCTAATTCTCTCAGGCACGTAGCTCAGCTGGTTAGAGCATCACCTTGACATGGTGGGGGTCGTTGGTTCGAGTCCAATCGTGCCTACCAAATTTTTCTGGGAGTGCTGTGTTGTTAGATTTTTCTCTGATGAATCGAACTACACTGACCATCATCTAAAACCGATGGTGAGTCACACAGCAGTTCTGTTGCTTTAAAAAAGAAAGTGCGGCTCGGGCCGCACTTTTTTTTTATTCTTTGCAGCCCGAGCCGGCGGCCGATATCCTTTACCTGGGCGGACCGGCCGGCAGAACCGCCTGACGGGCGGTCAGAGTTGCCGCTCTTCAGGCGGCAAACAGTCTGGGCAAGAAATCTTTTGAAAGAGAAGTCCCTGTCTGAAGGGGTTGAAAAGGGAGTGTCAAATGTTGGAAATTACTTTGCCGGATGGTTCAAAGCGCGAGTTTGAAGGCCCCGTGACAGTGGCGCAGATTGCCGCTTCGATCGGTGCCGGACTCGCCCGTGCGGCGCTTGCCGGCCGCGTGGACGGAAAGCTTGTGGATCTCTCCGAGACCGTGGATCACGACGCCTCTGTCGCGATCATCACCGGTAAGGATGAGGAAGGTCTTGACATCATTCGCCACTCCACCGCTCACCTGATGGCTCAGGCAGTGAAGCAGCTCTATCCGGAAGCCGAAGTGACGATCGGACCGTCGATCGAAAACGGTTTCTACTACGACTTCTCCTGCAAGAAGCCCTTCTCGGAAGAAGACCTCGCGAAGATCGAAAAGCGCATGGACGAGATCGTGGCGGAGAACCTCCCGATCACGCACCGCGAAGTGACGCGCGACGAGGCGATCTCCTTCTTCGATAAGCTCGGCGAGCACTATAAGGTCGAACTCGTGAAGGCGATTCCGGAAGACCAGAAGATCACGCTCTACACGCAGGGCGACTTCACGGATCTGTGCCGCGGGCCTCACGTGCCGAGCACCGGTGTGCTGAAGGTGCATAAGCTGATGAAGGTGGCCGGCGCTTACTGGCGCGGCGACTCGAAGAATGAGATGCTGCAGCGTATCTACGGCACCGCGTTCGCGACGAAGGATGAGCTGAAGGCTTATCTGCACATGCTCGAAGAGGCCGCCCGCCGCGACCACCGCAAGCTTGGCAAGGACATGGACCTCTTCCACCTCCAGGAAGAAGCCCCGGGCATGATTTTCTGGCACGCGAAGGGCTGGGCCCTCTGGCAGGTGATCGAGCAGTACATGCGCCGCATCTACCGCGACAACGGCTACCAGGAAGTGAAGGCTCCGCAGCTTCTCGACCGCTCCCTCTGGGAGAAGTCCGGCCACTGGGCGAAGTACCGCTCCAACATGTTCACGACGGAGTCTGAGAACCGCATCTACGCTCTGAAGCCGATGAACTGCCCGGGCCACATCCAGATCTTCAAGAGCGCGCTCCGCTCTTACCGCGATCTGCCGATCCGCTACGGTGAATTCGGTCAGTGCCACCGCAACGAGCCGTCCGGCTCTCTGCACGGCCTGATGCGCGTCCGCGGTTTCACGCAGGACGACGGCCACATCTTCTGCACGGAAGATCAGATTCTCGACGAATGCGTGAATTTCACCGCGATCGTGAAGAAGGTCTACAAGGACTTCGGATTCGACGATATTGAGTACTTCGTCGCGACGCGTCCTGAAATGCGTATCGGTGACGACGCGACCTGGGACAAGGCTGAGAAGGATCTGATGATCGCTCTCGACCGCGCCGGTGTGAAGTACAAGGTGCTGCCGGGTGAAGGCGCTTTCTACGGCCCGAAGGTTGAGTACCACCTCCGTGACTGCCTCGGCCGCAGCTGGCAGTGCGGTACGGTTCAGGTTGACTTCCAGATGCCGGGCCGTCTCGGAGCGGAATATGTTGATGCCGATGACCAGAGAAAGGTCCCGGTTATGCTCCATCGTGCTATCCTCGGTTCTCTGGAACGCTGGATTGGTATGCTGCTTGAGAACTACGCCGGAGCCCTTCCGCCGTGGCTCGCACCGACTCAGGTAGCGGTTGCCTCCATTACGGATTCCCAGGCAGACTACGCTCACGAGGTTTATCAGAAACTCTTCAATGCGGGTTATCGAGTAGAAGAGGATTTGCGCAGTGAGAAAATCAACTATAAAATTCGCGAACTTAGTCTGACGAAAGTTCCTTACATCCTGGTTGTGGGTGAGAAGGAAAAGCAGGCAGGTACAGTGGCTGTCCGTGAGCGCGGCGGCCGGAATATCGGTGCTATGAGTTTTGACGACTTTGCTGCGCTGCTCGCGGCTCAGGTCGCCGATCACACCAACATTGAGGTTAATAAGTGATAACAAATAGTAGGGATAACCCTGCAAAAGAGGAAAATCGTCATCGTCTGAATCGTGAAATCCGGGTCCCCGAGGTCCGAGTCACGATGCCGGACGGAACCAGCGTCATCATGAACACGTACGACGCTCTTCACAAGGCTGAAGAGCTCGGCGTGGATCTGGTCGAAGTCGCGCCGAAGGCGCGTCCGCCGGTTTGCAAGCTGATTGACTACGGCAAGTTCAAGTACCAGGAACAGAAGCGCGCTCAGGAAGCCAAGGCCAAGCAGAAGGTCACGCAGGTGAAGGAAGTGAAGTTCCGCCCCGCGACCGACGAAAACGATTTTCAGACGAAGATCCGTGCTGTCCGCCGCTTCCTTGAAGGCGGAGATAAGGCTAAAATTACGCTCCGCTATCGCGGCCGCGAAATGGCCCATCAGGAATTCGGCGTGGAACTTATGGACCGCGTGAAGACCGAGCTGGGTGATATCGCTCAGGTTGAGCAGAATCCGAAGCTCGAAGGGCGCCAGATGATCATGGTGCTCGGGCCGAAGCGCAAGAAGTAATCAGACGAAATCGTCCGGGGGAGATGCGTTTCTCTCCTCCGGCATTTCTGACCAGTTTTGCAGTACCTCCGAAACTTCTCCCAACCCGGGAAGTGTCGGAGTTAGAAGAAGTGATTCAAGGGCAGTTCAAGACCATCCAAACTTTTTCCGGAAGGCGCCTTTGAGTCATCAATAAAGAGGAAACGGCAAATGCCGAAGATGAAAACCAAGCGGGCTGCTGCCAAGCGCTTTAAAGTGCGCTCCGGCGGTTCCATCAAGTTTGGCCACTCGACCAAGCGTCACATCCTGTCCCATCGCACGACCAAGAACAAGCGTCACCTGCGCGGCATGGTGACGGTTGCGAAGTGCAATGAGCTCAACGTCAAGCGCATGCTTGCCATCGCTTCCTGATCTGGATAGGAGAATAAAAAGATGCCTCGAGTTAAGCGTGGTGTAACCGCTCGTGCCCGTCATAAGAAGCTGCTCGCCCTGTCGAAGGGCTACAGCCTTCGTGCCAACAATGTGTTCCGTGTGGCCAAGGAAGCCGTCATGCGCGGCGCCCAGTACGCCTATCGTGACCGCCGTGCGAAGAAGCGCGTCTTCCGCCGTCTGTGGATTGCCCGTATCAATGCGGCTACCCGTCAGAACGGAATGACCTACAGCGCCTTCATCAACGGCCTTCACAAGGCGAACATCCTCCTTGATCGCAAGGTGCTCGCTGATATGGCTGTGTTTGACAAGGAAGGCTTTGTTGCTCTGGTCGAAAAGGCCAAGGCAGCTCGTGCTTAATTGGTGAATCCACTTGTCAAAGCACAGGAGCGCTGAAGCCTCGGCTGAGGTGCTCCAGCTTTAAAAGGGGCGGGCCAGCAGTACCGGGCCGCCCCTTTTTTCGTTATCTTCTTCTGTATTGCGGGCAAGAAAGCAGACCGCTGCTGCCCACGTTTTCCGTATCGGAATCAAAAAATGGAAGATTTATCCAAACTGATTGAATCCGCCCGGCAGGCTTTCGCTGAAGCGACGCAGCCTGCAGCGCTGGAAGATGCCAAGGCGAAATTCCTTGGGAAGTCCGGCACCCTTACGACAATGATGAAGGGTCTGCGGGATCTCGCAGCCGACCAGCGGAAGGCGGCCGGTGCTGAGATCAATGCCGCGAAGCGTGCTGTGGAAGAGGCGCTGAACGCCCGCCGCGAAGCGCTCGCGCAGGCCGCTCTCGAGAAGAAGCTTGCCGAGGAAGCGATCGATGTGACGCTGCCGGGACGTACGTCTCCCGCCGGCGGCATCCACCCCGTGATCCGCACCTGGATGCGTATTGAAGAGATTTTCCGTTCGATCGGTTTCGACGTGGCCTCCGGCCCCGAAATCGAGAACGACTGGTACACGTTCACGGCGCTCAATAACCCCCTCAACCATCCGGCCCGCTCGATGCAGGATACGTTCTACGTCGACATGAAGGATGAGAAGGGGCTGCTGCTGCCGCTGCGCCCGCACACCTCCCCGATGCAGGTCCGTTACTCCCGCACCCACAAGCCGCCGATCAAGGTGATTGCTCCGGGACGTACCTACCGCGTTGACTCCGACGCCACGCACTCCCCGATGTTCCATCAGGTCGAAGGACTGTGGCTCGGCGAAAACATCAGCTTCGCGGATCTGAAGGGCGTGTACTCCATGTTCCTGCGCCGGTTCTTCGAAACCGACGACCTCATCGTGCGCTTCCGTCCGAGCTACTTCCCGTTCACCGAGCCGTCTGTTGAAGTGGACATGATGTTCACCACCGGCTCCCGCAAGGGCAAGTGGCTTGAGATTTCCGGCGCCGGCGAAGTGCACCCGATTGTGGTCCGCAACTACGGGCTCGATCCCGAGCAGTACTGCGGCTTCGCTTTCGGCTCGGGTCTTGAGCGTCTCACGATGCTGCGCTACGGCATCGACGACCTGCGGCTCTTCTTTGAAGGCGACCTCCGGTTCCTTCGCCAGTTCAACGAGTAATGGGGAAGAAAAATGCTGTTTTCTGAAAGCTGGCTTCGTACGTATGTGAATCCCGCGATTTCGAGCGAGGAGCTCCAGGACGCGCTCACGATGCACGGCCTCGAAGTGGACGAAGCCCGTAAGGCGGCCCCCGATTTCACGGGTGTCGTGATTGCTGAAGTCGTTGAATGCCGCGACCATGAGAATTCCGATCACCTGCATGTCTGCCAGGTGAACGCCGGCACTGGCGAACTGATCCAGATCGTCTGCGGCGCGCCGAACGTCCGAGCTGGGGTGCGTGTGCCCTGCGCGATGGTGGGAGCTGAGCTCCCCGGCGGGTTCAAGATCAAGAAGGCGAAGCTGCGCGGCGTGCCCTCGAACGGCATGCTCTGCTCGGCCCGTGAGCTCGGCGTGTCCGAGGATCATGACGGTCTCTGGCTTCTGCCGGAAGACGCCCCGATCGGCGAAGATATCCGCAAGTACGCTCACCTCGACGACGTCGTGGTGGATCTGAACGTCACGCCGAACCGCGGTGACGCGCTTTCTCTCACCGGTATCGCGCGTGAAGTCCACGCCGTGACGGGGGCTGAGCTGAAGCTCCCGGAAATCCATGAAGCCACTGTGACGACTGACGCGGCTCATGCCGTGAAGATTGAGGCCTCTGACCTCTGCGCCCGTTATACGAGCCGCGTGATCACGGGGCTGAACGCCAAGGCGAAGACGCCTGAATGGATGGCGGAGCGGCTTGAGCGCTGCGGTCAGCGTCCGATTTCGGCTCTCGTCGATATTTCGAATTACGTGCTCCTCGAGCTCGGCCGTCCGACTCACTTCTTTGACCTCGATAAGCTCTCCGGCACCGTGACGGCGCGCTGGGCGAAGGAAGGCGAGAAGATTGAGCTCCTGAACGGCAAGACCGTTGACCTGACCCCGTACTACGGCGTGATCGCGGATGATAACGGTTCGCAGGCGATCGCCGGCATCATGGGCGGCTCGGCGGACTCTGTGTCGGATGACACGGTGAACCTCTTCATCGAGTCCGCGTTCTTCCGTCCGGCCGCGATCCAGGGCCGCGCCCGTAAGCTCAACTTCTCGTCTGACTCCTCGTTCCGTTTCGAGCGCGGTGTCGACTATGGAACGACCCGTGAGCATCTCGAGTACATCACGGCGCTCGTTCTCTCGATCTGCGGAACCGACGCCACGCGCGTCGGCCCGGTGAGCGACATTGAGTCCGATCTCCCGGAGCGCCGCGTCGTGAAGTTCCGCGCTGCACGCTGCCGCAAGCTCGTCGGTGTGGACATTCCGACCGACTTCATGGAAGAAGCCTTCAAGCGTCTCGGGTTTGAGTACACGCGTGACGGTGACCTCTTCACGGTGACCTCTCCCACGTACCGCTTCGATATCGAAATCGAAGAGGACCTCGTGGAAGAAGTGGCCCGTCTCTGGGGTTACGACAAGCTGCCGGAAAATCCGCCGCTTGAGCGCGCTGTGATGCTGCCGTCCCGCGAGGATCGCCGCACGCAGCATGACCTGCGTCTGAAGCTTGCCGGCCGCGGCTATCAGGAACTCGTGAACTTCTCGTTTGTCGAAGAGAAGTGGGAGAAGGATTTCGGCGGCGAAGCTGCCCCGATCCGTCTGCTGAACCCGATCGCCTCGCAGCTCTCCGTGATGCGTACGCAGCTGATCGGCGGCCTTGTCGACATTCTGCGCTACAACCTGAACCGCAAGGAAGACCGTGTGCGCGTGTTTGAGCTCGGCCGCGTGTTCTTCCAGGATCCGACGATTGAGCCTTCTGACACGTCCGTGAAGGGCGTCCGTCAGCCCGAGCACCTCGCCGGTCTCGCCTACGGCACCGCGGACGCTCCGCAGTGGGGCATCAAGTCCCGCCGCGTGGACTTCTTCGATGTGAAGGGTGACCTCGAACGCCTCGCCTTCCCGCTCACGCTTGATTTTGTTCCGGAAGTCTTCCCGTCGCTTCACCCGGGCCGCAGCGCCGGGGTGTATCTTGACGGAAAACGGATCGGTCTCATCGGCGAATTGCACCCGAGGCTTCAGCAGGCGTATGATCTCCCCCTCTGCCCTGTGGTGTTCGAGATCGATGTAGAGCCGCTGCTCAGCGTGCCGGTCCCCGAGCATAAGCCCGTTTCCAAGTTCCAGAAGTCGCTGCGCGATATTTCGCTCGCAGTGCCGGCCTCTGTGACTTCGAAGCAGATCTTCGACGCGGTGCGCGCCGCCCGGAGAACGGATGTGAGACTCGCCTGTCTCACCGACTTCCGTCTCTTCGACGTGTACCATCCGGAAAATCAGCCTTCCGCCGATAAGTCGATGGCCTTCCGCCTCGTGCTGGAGTCCTTCGGTGAAGAGGCTGTGACTGAAGCCCAGATCGAAGGCGCGACTGAAGCGGTGATCGCTGGACTTGAACCCCTTGGCATTAAACTTCGTGCTTAATTAGGTAACCTTTGAAATGGCTATTGAAGAGAATGATTTTTCCCCCACCGTCGGGACGACGATGACGAAAGCCGATCTGGTCGATATTCTGTTTGACCGGATGGGTCTTTCGAAGCGCGAAGCGAAGCTGCTTGTCGATGTGTTTTTCGACGAGATTCGCTCCCGCCTGGAGCATGGCAGCCCCGTGAAGCTTTCCGGTTTCGGCAACTTCCAGCTGCGCGACAAGCCCCAGCGCCCCGGACGCAACCCGAAGACGGGTGAGGAAATCGCGATCACGGCCCGCCGTGTCGTTACGTTCCACGCATCGGCTAAGCTCCGCGATGCAGTCCTTGCCGGCTTCCCGGCGAAGTCTGCGAATTAAAATCGCTTTGTAATCCGAGTGTTTGAGAGCGGCAGAACCGGTAAAACGGTTCTGCCGCTTTTCTTTAAGCCCGTCCTTTTAGCGGTTAGAATCGGAAGGTCAGCTAGAGAAGGAAAAGGGCATGTCAGAGAAAGAAATCGGAGCTTTTCCGCCGATTCCGGAGAAACGCTTTTTCACGATCGGCGAAGCGGCTGAGCTGGTCGGAGTCGCGACTTCGGTTCTCCGGTTCTGGGAGGATGAGTTCAAGCAGCTTTCGCCGGGCCGTCACGGTTCGCGCCGCCGCTATGAGAAGAAGGATATTCTCACGGCGCGTGAGATCCGCTCGCTCCTCTATGATCAGGGCTATACGCTGGCCGGCGCGAAGAAGCATCTGAAGCACCGGAAGACAGCAGTCGCTCAGGCGACTGAAGGCAGAGCCGCCGTGAGCCCGAATGTGGTCGAGGAACTCCGGAATATCAGGGATTCCATCAAAAATTTTCTTTTATGAAGATTTTGTGGTATAGTTCATCTCTCTCGGGGTGTGGCGCAGCCTGGTAGCGCACTTGCATGGGGTGCAAGGGGTCGTGAGTTCGAGTCCCACCACCCCGACCAATTCCAGGAAAGGAGACAACGAAAGTTGCCTCCTTTTTCTTTGTATTCGTCTACGACAACTCAATAAAAACAAGAGCTTAAGACACAATACGCGTGTTGTCTTTGTCTCTAATCCTCTCCGTAAGGCGTGTCATTATCTAAGAATCTATGCCACAATCATTACCACAAATGAGCGGGGAAACTTCAATTTCTCCCCAAACATAACGGAATTTTTTGTGGTAATAACTGTATTTTTTATTTAAAAACATTTGATTACGGAGATTGAGCGTTATGCGCGTGGCAAACAGGATGACTGACAAGCGTTTGAAAGCCCTGACGGCTGACGCTTCATGCGGGATTGTCCCCGGGCTTTATGTTGGAGTCAGGAAGCTCAAGGACGGGACATATGCCCGTTATTTCCTGCTTCGGGATCGTGGTTTGAAGCGGGTCTTTACTCTCGGGAAATATCCCGAAATGTCACTCGCTGAGGCCTTCGAAAAGGGGCTCAGATGGAGGAAACTGATAGCGGAAGGGATTGACCCATCTGAGCAGGAGAAAGCGACCAGAGACGCGCTACGCCCCTCCCCGGCACCTCAAAAAGAGCAGGACGCACTAACCTTTGAAAAACTTATCTGGAAGTGGATTGAGTTCAACACAAAGAGGGGGAGGTGGAAAAACGCTGAAAAATCCCGCGATCTGGTTTGGGATGGCTTTTTCAGGAATCACATCCCTAAAGAAATCAGAGACTGCCCGGTTGTAGACCTGAAACCTCAGATGTTCTGTGATGCCCTGGGGGAAAAGTGGGGGACCATGATTGACACGCCCGAAAGGATCCTTAGCGACGCTAAAAGAGCGATTGATTGGGCAATACGCTCGGAGATGATCCCGCCGATGGTTAACCCGTGCCAGGTGGTGGACGGGCGTTTAGGGGATTTGCTGCCACTAAATCGACCGGAAGGCGGGCACGAGCCGGCACTGCCGCCGAAACGTATGCCGGCTTTCTTTAAGGCACTTATGCAGCTTGTCCCGGTTAGTCAGACGGCCCGCTGTCTTGCATTCGCGATCCTTACTTCAGCGCGCAACACAACAGCGCGTGAAGCAACATGGGGGGAAATCCAGCAGGATGATGATGGGAGGTGGCTGCACGTTATTCCTCGTGCCCGCATGAAGGTGAAGAGTGAAAAGATTCCCTTTGACCGCAAAACACCGCTTTGCCCAGAAGCCGTTCAGCTGCTGGAATCAGCCCCACGGGTAGGGAGGTCTCCAGATTCCTATATTTTCCCCAATGTGAACAAGGGGAGAAATTCTCCTTTTTCCCGTGATTCTGTCCGGGCACTGATTAAGCGCATGCACGATAAACAGAAAAGAATTGACGGGATTGGCTGGGTAGACCCCGACCAGTTCCATGCGAAAACTGGCAAACCCCGTATAGTGACCCTCCACGGGCTCGCGCGGGCAACTTTCAATACTTGGGCCAAGGATGCCAAGGGATACTCCCACAAGCCGTTCTCGCGCGATCTGAGAGAAAGCTGCTTGGATCACCGCAACGAGTCCTACCAGTGCGCGTACGATCGGGAGCAGGCTCTGGGTGATATGCGTGATGTTTATGAAGCGTGGGGAGAGTTTTGTTGCTCTGAATGTAAGATGTAAAATCTCCTGTCACTTCAGCTAAAAAAACACTCACTCAATATGAAGCCTCGTTTTATTCTCAAAAAGGTTGCTTTCGACCCTAACTCGTGGCGTAAACTTTCCCGCTTGGAAATCCCCATTTTCCCGAGATTGACTGTGATTGCCGGCCTTAACGGGATAGGGAAATCTTCAATTTTGGGGTTTATTGCTAATGCGAGCGGTTTGCGGGCCCGTGAAATTGATAAAAGAAAAAATTATTTTGGGACGGAATTTATTTCTAAGTTTGAAGAGCAGTTCCGATTGGCTCCTGCTGATATCACCTCTGGGAGGAAAAATAGCGGCTACATTCGCCTAACGTATGAGGTCGATGGGGGAGAGGTTCTGAAGGTATGCAATATCGGACAAACGAAAACACCTATGACGAAGGAGCCTCGCTATCGAGTTGTTCCTCGTACTAAAGGTAATGAGGATTACGCGGCCAAGAAGGGCGTTAAGCCGGATGGCAAGATCCCAATGCCTACGATTTTTGTCAGTGCAGCGAGAATGTGGCCGATCGGAGAAAGCTCCAAAGTAGAAGTGACAAGCTCAATTTTGGCCCCGGATGATGCAGATTTTATCCGGGAGTTTCATAACGAAATTATTCCAGGGGAGGTAACTGATGGGATAGCCAGAGAACTGGATGTGAGCCTTTCTGGAGGACGTGTTCTTCGAACACAACACCCGACATACCAGTACGACGCGTCAACAATATCTCTTGGTCAAGGTGCGTTGGCTTCTATCGCTACAGCGCTGGCATCTTTTAGGAGGCTAAAGCGAGAACTCAAGCAAGATTACCCTGGCGGGATTCTTGTGGTTGATGAAATTGAAGCAGGGTTGCATCCTAGAGCGCAAGTATCGTTAGCGAAGGCGTTACTTAGAGAGGCGAAGAAGTTGAGTTTGCAGGTTATAGTAACGACTCATTCGATTGTCTTTCTTAAGCAAATTTACGGCGTTTCGCAGAAAAAGCAATCGATTGATGGCATTGTTTATCTGATGGATACCAAGACGCCATGCGTAAAAAATTTGACCCTACAAGAAATGCTGGATCAATTGCTGCTGAGCAAGACCGCATTTGCTAAAAAACGCAAAAAGGAGTTATTTGTGTATTTTGAGGATTCCGAAGCGGGGGCTTTCTTAAAAAACATTGTAAGGTTTGGCCATGTCGACGAAAAGGTCTTAAGAGTTACCGTGAAAAAAGTTCCCTTGAAGATGGGATGCGGAGAATTAATAAAGCTGTTTCATAACAAATCAGCTACACATTTCAGCAGATATTCTGCCTGTGTGCTAGATGGAGATCAAAAAACAGAACGTTTTGAAAAATTAGATAATTGCATCAAATTGCCTACGGAAGCAGGTGGGCTTCGCAGCCCGGAACAAGAAATTGAATATTTCCTAATGAAGGCTATTAACAATCCAAAGGGGAAGGAACACGAGACTTTACTAAAAAAGAAAATTTCATGGGATTTTTTGCAAAAAGAAATCAATGGTTTGCAAGAAAGCTTAAGCAAAGTCGGCAAGGAAGATAAGAAGCGCAGAGATGCTTATAAGAAATGGTTTTCGCATATCAGCGCCAAAGATAGAGCTGATATTATTTCCGCCTGGGTTGACACTCACCCTGAAGAAGTGAAAGGGTTCGCCGACAAATACTTAAAAGTTTTGTCGGTGGTTAAAAGGAGGATTGGTAACTAATTCACAGTTTGAGGGATTTCTCTAAGATTGCCAAAGAACATTATTTCTTTCCCTACACTTTTGCGCTGAGCTGTGTAAGTGAGTTCGTATTCAATAAACTTGCAGCCAGAATAGATTTTTCTGATGAACTCATGATTATCGTACGAGACGATCCAGGGGCGCGACTCGCCTCTGATGAAAGTGGATACTCTTAAGTGATCCGAATCGCTGTAGAAGTTGGTATAGAGCCCGGCCCCCTTCACATAGTAAGGGGGATCAAGGTTGAACAAAACAGTTTTAAGTTGCAGAGGAACTGCAGAAACCAAGAACTCAAGTGCATCCATGTTATAGAAATGGATGCGGTCACTGAATTTGGAGATTTCTTGAATACGATCAATGAGCGCACCTTTGTTGAACCTGCAGTCAAGCTTCCAGATTCCGCTCTGGCTCTTCCCTCCAATGACGCCCCCCTTGATGATGCCAGATCGGTTGGTTCGATTCAGGAAAAATGTTGCAAAGCCACGTAGAACAGGGTCTTCACTTTTTGCAAGTTCCTTTTGTTTGTTCCACTCCCCTATAGTTACATCGGTTTTTTCGATCATTTTGCACAACAAATCAGGTTGTTTGAGGACGAGTCCCCAGAACGAGGCAATGCCTTTGTCAATGTCGTTTAACCAAAGCTGCCCAACGGCTCCGCGACGAAGCAATTCAATAGCTAGGCCTGCCCCTCCGGCATATGGTTCAGCATAATCGCACCCGGGAAGGGAGTTATGAGAAATTAGTGCCTCAACAAAGTTTGCTAATTTTCGCTTCCCGCCAGGATATCGGAGAGGTGTCCTTAAACTCATGTGTGCCATTTTCTCTTGTGCCTTTATCTCTTTATTATCGTTGCATCGAGGGGGGTTGTACAGTTTATTTTGTCTTCTTTCAAACTCACGCTGAGACTCCCGTACCGACGGATTTCACCCACTTCCTGATATCGTCTACCTTGAACCTCGTGCACTTTGGGCTGAGGCGCACGGGCTGAGGGAACGAGGGATCTTCCTTCACCTTTTTCCACACGGTGCTTTCCCCAATCGAGAGCATGGCCGCGGCTTCTTTCACATCCACCATCAGTAACCCCAGCGGGGGGATTGTTCTGCCACGCTTCCTCATTTCTCGCTCTCCTGTTCATCTATTGCTTTATCTATAGCGGCCAAAGCTTCCTCCCCATATCCGGACACAAAAAGCTTGATTGCTTTTGAGATTTCTTTGGCTCCAGGACCGCTGATCGCATTAGCGTTTTCACAAGTCATTCTGTATTCCTTATGGTAAAGATCGCGCGAGCCTATCGGGTAGTTATGCTCCAGGAGCCATATCAGATACCAGCGCGCCTTTTTCAGGTCATCAACTGCATTTCCCTTATATGGGGCGCGCATCAGGTACTTCACAACGTTCCCAGAACAGAAATCCTGATCAGCAACGATCTCGATGACTTCGTGCGGCAGCTGGTTGTAGTGCGCCGGGTGATTGATTTTTTCTTCAGGCATAGTGGATCTCCTTCCCCTTAAGCCCCAGCATCCCGTCCAGTTCGGCTTCAGCCTTATCGAAAACCCAGAGGTTCCGAGACTCCTGGCTGTGGCAGGTGTTGACTTCATGTGGTTGATAGACCGAGGTGATAGCCTCAAAAAGCTGAAGCATCAGGTGTTTGCATCGCTTCAGCTGTGGGTAAAGTATCCTCTTGTGATCCAGCCAGCAGTTAAACGCCGCCTGCAGGCACTTATTCGCCTCAGCGATCACCTCCCGGTATTCATCCCGCTCGATGAGAAGATTCCCAAGCACCCACGCCATGACGAGCTGATCCTTGGTTCTCCCAAAAAGCCTTTTCATGTAAGGATCCTCCCCTTTGCTCCAGTAGATCGCGTCCAGGGGAAAGAGGAAGTCCTGCGCGAAATCATTCAGCATGTCAGGCGTCCAGTCCTCACCGCGGATCAGGAAACTGCAATGTTTCTCAGCGCTCGCCCAGGTGACTTTATGGTGGTGCTTCTTTCGAGGCTTCTTACTGGCGGGCATTTCCGCTCTCCTTAAGGCCTTTGCCCTCAGAGGGGAAGAAGTCCTCCGCCTGATCAATCAGAGCCTTCAGCCGCTCGCACGTCTCTTTATCTTTCAGAATGTAACCACCCTGCAGCGTGTTGAAAGCCCCAACACGGATCAGCAGTTTCGGGTTGCCATTCCCGATTTCAATCGAGAATTTTGCTTCACACATTTTGTTCTCTCCTCTCTCCAAGATTCATGAGCTTCCTATATTGGCTGTCGACCTCCGCGAGGAATACCCGACAAGCCTCAAGCGTCCCCGCAAGATGTCCGGGGGCGGGTTCATATCTCCGGATAAAAAGCGTGAGCTCCGGATTCTTTGCCTCAAGCCGCGGGTCATAGTCAACATAGTCGCACCATTTCCTGCCAGTACAGATTAACTGCACGTCCATCTGCAGGAGGTACTCTGGAGCCGGGACTCCTGCCGCCACTCGGCGCAGATGCGTGACAGTCTGCGGGCACTTGATTTCTACAAGCCCATCCGAGCCGACCAAGCCATCCGGAGACGCTCCAAACCAAGGAATATCCGGGTGCGGGATGAAGCCCACCAGATCCACCATCTCGCCTGTAGCCGCTTCATACGCCTCGCGTGCCTCAGCTTCATGATCAATCCCCCACTGCATCGCCCAGGTCGTCCCGGAACTCTGCGCAACTCCGGTTGCCCGTTCCGCGATCAGTGTATCAATCAGATCCTGCCTGGATTTGAGCGGTTTCCCGGTCTTCGCCGATATCGCCAGCGCGTCAGCCGCGCGGGATGCCGTGAGACAGCCGCAACGGTCTGAGAACCACTTCGCGGTTCGCTGGAGTGGGTTTGCGTCTCCGTGGCTAAGTGATTCAGCCTGCATTTCCTTCTCCTCCTTCAGCAAATGCCTTCAGTTTTTCGTGCTCGCCTGACGAGACGAGGCTCTTTCTCTCAGTTTGAGAGACACTCTTGAAGAAAGCTCTGTATGCTTCGAGACCGCTCATAGCGGCGTCACGGGCACGGTCCAGCAAATCCTGCGAGACCGGCGCCGCGGCTATCTCGGTTCCCTGTTCGGCGTCAGGGTCTGGCATGCCGATAACCGGGATGCAGAAGGTCTGGAACATCGCGCTCTTAAACGCGTAGCTCATCGCCTTGCCGCTTGCCTTGTCGCTGCTGTCAAGCCCTTCTCCGAGCGCCTGTGCGGTAAAGGAGCTCCCGTCTTCAGTGCTTACAAAACGATATGTAATCGTTGTCCGAACAAGGCGCTGCACACCGCCGCCCCGAGTGCTGACGGACTGCTCCGGTTCCTGGTCAATTCGCTCTGGGTAGATGATCAGATGGTGCTGATACAGAAGCGGGTTTAAAGCCGCCAGCACATCTTCAATCGAGCGGTATGAGAACCGCAGCCCTTCAGAGGATCGCTTCCCGATGCCGGCTCTGCCAAGATCGCGGGCGACTTCCAGCACCGCGCCGTATACCTTTGCTGTGCCTTCCATCTCACGCTCCTTTCCTAAAAATCAGTGTTACATAGTTCATTTGAGTTCCTTTTCTCCCAGGTGGGATGATTGAGTTCGAGCGAACCTGGTAAACGCTCATCACTCAACCATCCCTTAGGAGAATTCGTAAATGCTTTCTTTGTGCGCCCTTGCCGCATACTTTGCAGCTGTCATGTTTGCTTTTGGAATGCCAGAGGCCACTTTTGTCAGAGGCGGAGATAAATTTCTTCTGGACATTAAAGTGACTAATCCCAAAATCAGCGTGTATTTCTCGAATGCCGTTGGTTTTGGATGCAAGCTTGCCCCAGCCGGGTTCTTGGACGCCCCAAACACTCTCATGTGGGGCCCGTCTGATGGGTTGCACAAGAGAAGCCATAAAATTGGCAGCAAGGTGTATAGGGGCAAGAAGGCGTCTTTTCTCATGTCAGTCGAACCTAAAATGGAAGTGTTTGCTGTCATCTTATTTGCCAGCTATATCGTTCCCGTTGGCGTTTTTGTCCGTATCGGCAAGCTTCTTTAATCTCAACCTGCGGTCAATTAATTGATCGATATGGTTATCAATCAGAAAAGAAGTCATGCATCTGCGCACCTCTTCTTGAGTCCCCCGATCTTTGTTGTTCCTGATGAGACCGAAGATGACCTGAATAACAAAGATCACATCAAAAGCGATAAACGCATAGGCAAGCAACCGAACATTTTCAGAGAGAACACTCGTCATCTCACGCTCCTTTGAAGAGGCTTCCCAGCTCTTTCTTGAGGGCATTAGAAGCGGCTCGATCAACTTCCCGTTCCTCCAGAAGTTCAATGAGGAAGAGGCAGAAAAGATCATCAAAGCCGTTTACGCCAGAAACAAAATGAGCATTGCTGAGGGATCTCTTTCTCAGAAGATCCCGGAGGCCATGAGCTTCTATGGCAGAGCGGACGCCATTTATATCCGAAGCCTGATTGACGCCCTCACTATGGATCTCGGGAATTAAGAAACTTCCAAGAGGTTGCCTGGAATATTCTTCCGGTAACCTCTGCTGTAAACGGCCAAGCAAATCTGAGCACTCATCCATGAGTTCTCCTGGAGTAAATTTGCCTGCCCTGGCCTTCAGCCATTCCGACCAGATCTGCCTGGCCGTCTCGGCAGTTAACTTTTTGTCTTCCATCTCACGCCCCCGCAATTGCGCAGATTGCCCAGTACACCCAGCCGAGCACCGTTGCCGCCCCGATGAGTGCGAGGAACAGGGCTGTACCCAAGATGACGTTGTCTTTCATTTGCTTTCCTCTTTCTTTTCAGATCCTCCCGTGAGAAGATCGGAATGCGGTACCCACCAGTAACCGCGCATTCAAATCAACTTACAGGAGGAAACTCATGGATAAGCCATCAAATGCCTTTACCACCGACGAGGCCGCAAAAATCATCATTGCCGGCATCGAGAACGGGGCCATTCATTTCCCGTTCCTCCAGGCGTTCGATCAAGAGAAGCTTCAGGAATTTGCTAAGGACGACTTCAGAAAGCGAAATCTCAGCGGTGTCTCGCGCGAGAAGGCAATAAATGAGGCAACAGACAATCGTTTCGCGTCTCAACTGGGATTCTTGGCGAGGATGGATGCCCTCTACCTTCTTTCTCTCAGACAGATGCTCATCACCGGGCTCACTGAGGAAGAAGCCAAGCGGATCATTGACATGGCCGCCAGTAGATTCATGTAATTGCTTTAGAACATCTAGCAAATGCCACGTTACGGAACCCCATCGGTGAAAACATTCGGTTCCGTTTTTAAGCTCAGCCGCCCAGATATCCCGAGCGGCTTCTTCAGTAATGCGAGGCGGATTTTTATCTTTTTCCATGTCTGTCTCCTGTTAATCGATCAGCTCGCACTCGGCGGCGGGCTTGCCATTGATATCCGCGATATCGGAGGTGATGCTGATTCGGTAGGTGTACATGAGGGCTCCTTGAATGATTTCAATATGTTAGTTTTCCTGATGAAGGTATATTAACACAGTGTTAATAATAAAGCAAGAAAAAAGCACCGCTGAACTAACGGTGCTTTTATTTTGATGGTCGACCTGGAGCTAGGGGCCTTTAGCTACATGGGCTCCAGAGCTTCTTTGGGATAATTGCCAAGACAGGGTGAATCGCATATACCTTCTTCATCGGGATCGCGACGCCATTGTAATTTTCATTGATAGACCCCAAATGAAGAATTTGGTCTCGAATGTATAGATACCGTTTCACCATCGCGCGGCGGTCTGTATCTTGGACGACCACTTCATCGCCCGGCTGAGGCTCTATAGATGGCTCAGCTACTACATATTCTCCATCCTGAATCCGAGGGTACATTGAGTCGCCGACACACCGAAGGGCATACGCCTTAGGGTCTCTACTTGGTAGCCCTACATAACCTTCTGGGGCATCGTAATAACTTACCTCTGCAAATTGGTTGTCATCGCCGAGTTGTGCTTTCCCAACTACGGGAATTTTCCCTGTAAGTAGAAGTGGGATCCCAGAGTCCGGTTTTTCGTCAATACGCCCGAGTAACTCATCAACACTTACTTGAAGAACGTCAGCTGCACGGGCTAGGCGATCAGACGGAAGTCCCCTTCGGCGCCAATTCGATACATACGCAGGCGTGACCCCCATCCTTCGTGCAAAATCCGCTAGCTTTAAGCCCCTCTCCTTCAGAAGAGTCTCAACTCGGCGCATAACGCCTAAGCCTTCATTTAAATCGATTGCCATTGGGTAACCTCCTGTTAGCCATTATAAAAGAAGCCACTTGATATATTGCTAACTTGGTGTTATCTTTATACTGATAATTTTATGTGAGGTAATTGCATGTATGGCAAAGGCTTGATCAAGCAACTCGGAGGCCCGACAAAGGTTGCGAGGGATCTGGGTCTTACCGGGAAAAAAGGCGTTTCACGTGTCTGCATGTGGCAGAAGAGGGGGATCCCCCCGAAAGTCCTTCTTGAGCATTTTGGCTATTTCTTCTCTAAACGAGTCGAAGAGCAGAGGAACTCAGATAAGGGGTAACCCATGGGATGGCAGTCAATAAATGCCGCCTTTGCGACGGTGAGAGCGACGAGAGATGTCACGCTGGCGGCGGCGTCTTTGCTTGTCGCGCTTGCATATCACCGGAACGATATGACGGGGGAGTGCTTCCCGTCATATGACACGCTTATGAGCGAAACCCGCATGGCTTTAAAGACTCTTCGTTCCGCCTTAAGGCTGCTGGAAGAACTCGGGCTCGTATCGTACGTGCGCGAACGTGTCGGTGCAAAGACCATCTATACCCTACACATTGGCACCGTGCAAAAAGACACCGTGCAAAAAGACACCGTGCAAAAAGACACCGGTAAGGGTGCAGTTTTGCCCGGTTATAGGGAGCAGATTTGCCCCCCTAACAGAGAAATTAACAAGGAACTTAACAAGGAGAATCCCCCACCTCCCCCCTCGCCTGCGGCGAAGCGGGAGGCACAGACACACCTCTTCTCGCTCTCCGAGATCCCGGATGCTTGGAAGGAATACATCGAAGCCGTACGTCCTGATTTGGATCCTAAGAAAGTCTTTACTGGCTTCAGGTTCTACTGGGAGAACGGCAGAGGTTCCTCCACCAGAAGGTCAGATAAAGGCTGGACGCAAAGCTGGCAGACATGGGTAAGGAGAGAGAAAGAAGCACAAAGAAGGGAAGGAGGTCAAAGAAGAGGAGAAGAGTTTCATCCTGGGGACCTGGACACAACAGGCTTTAGGGACATGTTCAGGTGAGTGTGAGGGGCAAAGGTGAATGAGGATGATCGAAGCGAATTGCCGAAAGCTTGGAGAGTTCGTGATTGTTCTCTTCCAAACCGAAAAGGAAGCACCACCATTCGATGGTGATGTGGTGAACATCCTTCCATCGGACAGAGTCGAGATCATCGATTGGTCTTTTCTTTGTGACCGAAAGGTTCATGTTCTGGCAGTAGGTGAGGATTCAAAGAATTATTCGGTCGGTTCTCTTGGTGACCAAAGAATGAGGCAGTGCATGAAAGAAATCCTCGCGGCAAGTCCTGCCATGGTGGTTTTCTCAGCTGAAGGCCACGAAGGAACCGTGAAGGGCTTTATCAAACGTTTCAGAAGGAACACAGATGGGAGCAGCTATGCAGAGTTTTGAATTGAAGCCGGAAGAGGTGAAAGGCTTCTGGTCTGGGAGAAAGCCCTCGCCAGATATCATCCTTGCCGCACAGTTTCAGTCCGAAATCATGGAACGGGTCGAACATCAGGCGGCGTCCGCCGGAGAACCCTGCCCGATCATCCCCAGGTTCCGGCTCAGGAAGGGGGAACTGACGATCTGGGCAGGCGGTAACGGTGACGGCAAGTCCGCCATGATGTCCCAGATTGCCCTGTCGATGATGATGCGGGGAGATTCAATCTGCATGCTGTCGTTCGAAATGGAGCCGCAAAGCACGATCCTTCAGATGATCCGCATGGCTTACGGGCGCCGTCTTTCCCCGAACGAATCCGGGAAGGTGGAGAAGTTCTTCGACTGGTGCGAGAAGAGGTTCTGGATCTACCGGAACCGGGGAGCGATTGACCCGGCTTACGCTTTGGACGCTGTCGCTTACGCAGCCGCGGTGAAGGGGTGCGCGCACGTCTTCGTGGATAACCTGATGATGCTCACCGGCGGGGATAACTCTGACCAGCTTTACCAGACTCAACGCTACATCGTGGAGCAGCTGAAGCGGATCGCGGTTGATTGCCAGACCCATATTCATGTGGTTGCCCATCTTCGTAAACCCTCTTCCTCTCAAAGCATGAAGTCACCGCCTGGAAGGTATGAGATCTCGGGATCCAGCGATATCTCGAACCTGGCGGATAACGTCGCTGTCGTTACCCGTAACCGGGATAAAGAAAACGAAGCTGAGCGTCTCCAAACAAAGAACGTCGGATGGGATAAGGAAGCCGACACGCTGATCAAGCTTGATAAGCAAAGGAAGAACGGTCAGGTCATCTGGCAGAAACTTTGGTTCGAGAAGAAATCCGGTCAGTTCTGCCTCTCTCCTGAGCGCCAGCTGATGGAGCTGATGCCGAAGAATCTGAGCGGGGCAGATCTCACCAGATCTCATCAGGCAGACGCTCTGAATGTGGCTGAGGAAGGATGGCTTTGAGGACGCGAAGAAATGATTTCAAACAGATTTATCGCGGAGACTCTCTCGGGAGCGGTCGAGAAGCTGGATAAGGAAAGAGCCAAGCGCCACGAACAGCAGAAGAAGTGCCGGGAGAGAGCCTGCCGGGCGAGAGCCGCACGGGAGGTGGCAATGAAGGGGAAGGCTTCCTCTTTCTCTCATCCTAATTTAAACGCGCCAGGAGCTTCGAAATGAGATTTTCAGTACAGAAGGGCGGCGAGGGAGAAGAGAGGGCAGGAAGGCGCCTTCTTGCCCCGGGAAACGGTATCAAAGGTAAGGATAGGAGTACAGCATGGCATCAGTAAATCGTGTGATCCTTCTGGGTCGCCTGGGGAGAGACCCCAAGACGAGCGACGCGCAGGGGCTGGCAATCTGCCGCCTCGCGCTTGCCACTACCCGCCGATACAAGGGTCGGGATGGCGAAAAGAAAGAAGAGACCGAGTGGCATAACGTCGTGGTTTTTGGAAAAACGGCGGAAGTCGCTCAGCAGTATCTCGTGAAAGGCTCTGAGGTCTATATCGAGGGGCGGCTGCATACACGGAAGTACACCGATAAGCAGGGAGTGGAGCGTTACGCGGCAGAGGTTATCTGCGAGTCCCTGCAGCTGGGGGCAAAGCCTCAGGGAACGGTGCCTGCTGCGTCCACTACGGCAGCCCAGTACGCCGCGGCGAAGGGGAGAGATCTCCCGCGGAACGCCGCATCTGCCCCTGACGAGGATGTCCCGTTTTGATGGAGGGTGGAATGGTTCTCAGAATTCAGCACAAGAACTACGGCCTCACCGCTCTCAGGGCGAAAGGCCGGATGAAGAAGGGAGAGCTTAACCGCACAGAGTCCAGTTACGCGCAGTATCTGGAGGGAGAGAAACAAAGCGGGAGAGTGGCTGACTACTGGTTTGAGTCTTTGAAACTGAAGGTCGCTGATGGCACTTGCTGGTACACACCGGACTTCATGGTTCTCCTGCCGGATGGGAGACTGGAGCTGCATGAGGTCAAGGGCAGCCCGCGAGTCTTCTTTGACGATGCGAAGTGCAAGGTCAAAGTGGTAGCGACTTCCTTCCCTTTCGCGATGAAGGTTGTCTATCCGCGCGCCAAAAAGAACGGCGGTGGATGGGATGTTGATGAGTTCTGACGGGAGAGATACGTGATCGAAGACCGGGATCTGAACGCAAGGCTTGAGAACTGGGCGAGAGTTTACAGGGACCGATCATGCTTACGCGCATCGTGGCTTGCGAAGATGATCGCCCTGTACGGGGCGGAAGGCAGAGGCATAGCGAACGAGTGTGAGAAAGATTGCAGCCCTGTAGATGTAAAAGACGCCGCCAGGGTTGAGCGAGCGCTGTGTTCTCCACTCTATCCGGAGAAGTACAGGCTTATGGTTTGCGCGCTCTACCTTCGCCCGTCTCTCTCGGTAGGAAGAATTGGCCGGGCGATGGGGCTAAGCAAAAGAAGGTTCGATGAGGAGATTCACAGCGCTTCGGTCATGCTTTCTAATATCCTGGAGTTTTACGCTCGGGATTGCTCTTGAAAAAATAAAATAATGGGATATAATTGGGGGTACCAGTAAGCGAAAGACGCAAGAAGTACGATTGGAGAGCCGGTTGGCTCTCTTGTTGTGCCCGAAAGAAACAGCGTGTAGGTGCTGGTTAACTCCTCCAGATATACAACTCCATCCTCGGATCCGTACGCAGATCCGGGGATTTTTTTGTGCGGGAGACTTCGCGTGGAGAGAAACGAAAACAGCAGGAAAGGTGTGAAGGCCATCCTTAAGCTGGGCAAAGACTCCAGGGTTGAAATAGGCGGGGATCAAGTCCGAATTTTTGGGGAGGTTATGGTCAAAGGATCTGTGCTAGAAACCAAATCCTTGTCTAATTCCGGCTTGGACTCCCCCAAGAAGACCAATTTGTAGTTTCTTACGGTATACCGACCTCTCGGTAAGACGCACTCTTGGCCACACTGCGGGCAGATAGCGCCCTTGATGTGGAGAGAAGACTCGAAAATAATACCTTCCGGCATATCGATGCTGATTGTGTATTTGCAGCCGCATTCGCAAGTGTGTTCGAATGTGGCGCGTGAATACACTAGAGCCTCTAAAGTGCCATCGGGTTTAAGTGTTAATTCCGGCATTAAAGTCTCCCAGAAAGCAGGGGGAAGAGATAGGGGCGCAAGTGCATTGCCGATACCCCCTTTGGATTGGCTACCTTATGTATTAAAACACACTTGGGGAGGGCTAGATGGCTTTATTGCATATTTGCGCTTACCCAGGCTGCCAGGAAGCTATCCCTCTGTCTGATAAGTACTGTGCCCGTCATAAAGAGAAGGGCAAAGAACAGGCGGAGGAACGCGAAGCGAGGCGGAAGAGATTCAAAGGCTCCTCCGCTGAACGTGGCTATGGTTCTAAGTGGCGGAAGCGCAGAGCGGCATTCCTGAAAGAACATCCATTATGTGAGGAGTGTCTGAAGCGTGGGCTGCTGGTTAAGGCAACTGATGTGGATCACATCATTCCGCATCGGGGGAACCAGAAGCTTATGTGGGATCAGAACAACTGGCAGGCGCTGTGCCATGCGTGCCATAGCCGTAAGACTGCCAGCGAGGACGGCGGCTTCGGGAACTCAATGTTTTGAGTAGGTTTCGAGTAGCTTCTGAATTCGCAGTTCTCTTGAGATCATTTCTTCCGTAATAAAGTTAATGATGTCTGACAGGGCTTTTGCTACATCTTCTGGGTTGGAGCCCTTTTGACCGTACATTTCGCTTATTGAGTCTGCGTGGACAAAGGCGTTCCCGGTTATTCGGCAGGCGTCCATTGCCCTTCGTAGTGGAGATTCATTGGGTGCGGCTCTTTTTATTTTGTCGATCAGACGGGCATCATTGAACCCTAAGTGGGTGAGCAGCTGTTCGAGACAAAGCCGGAGAAGGATACAAGATGCAAACGGCGACGCTCCCAGGCATGCTTGAGCCTCAGTAAATGTTTGCTTTACGTGTTCCGGCATATCCGGGTTTGGTTTTATTGTCTGCATATTAGCCATCGGGTAGACCAGCTTATCGTTCAGCCACAAAGTTAATTTGTGGCAGGTAACGCATTCCCCGATAGCAGCTTTGTCGCCGAGCATAAAGCTCTGGTCGTCTATTCGGATAAATGGTTCTTCTCCAGTTGGTGCCGTTTTTATTAAGTGCCAAATGATTTGAGAGTTGTTATTGCAGTGTGGGCAGGTAAAAGAAACCGGTAATCTTTTGCTTAATGTGGTCAGGGTTGAGGACATGGCTGTAGAGAATAAAGTGGTTTGCCTTGCCAGCGTATTTAAGAGCATCGCCGACGCTAAAAAGATTTTAGAGGAATTGTCTGAGATCTCGAACAAGCGATTTGATGGCAGTGCCCTCCCTTTAAGTGAGATTGTTGATCTGTCGTCCCGGCTCAGTGATTGCAAAACAAACATCTTGGTCAAACTGATTGAATCGGAGAAGGTGAGCTGACGAAGCAGGGGTGAGGTGGCTTTAGGGATAAGGTGAAGCATGGTTAGAGACTGGGAACAGTTGCTACACGTTCTTGAAGACATAGAACGAGAGCGGGTCATTGATCGCCTGACGTCCATTGACGAAGCAGACGAGGATCTGTACTGCGGGCATCTTCTGCTGGCGGAAGACGCGGGGCTTATTGAAGGTCTCCATGTCCGCCGCCTTGAGGATGGAAGCTGGGGGTATGACAGAGAAGCCTACCCGAGGCTGACCTTTGCCGGGCACGACATGCTTGACGCTCTCCGTTCCAGCAAGGTCCGGAGGGAAGTGAAGCGTACAGCTTCTGAACTGATGGTGCCTATCTCTATGGAGCTGATCAAACACACGCTCACCAGTATGCTGAGCCAGCAAGCCCCGTGATTTAAGAGGGGGTGAGGCGGGTCAGATTTTGGACGCAAAAGCCCCTGAGACCGCGCCCTTCACCAATTTTTTACGCGTGCTTTTCAATTTTTGGATATGCCCAGGCTCAGAAAATCCGATGCGGAGAAATCGGCCAGAGGGACGCTGCAGAAATGCCGTTCTTCCAAGCCGTACCCGGTTTCGGGGAGTGTTTTATCTGAAGAACCTCCCGTCGGGATTCCGGGAGACGCAAAAGAGGTATGGGTGCTTGCGGTCAAGAACGCGCCGAAGGGGCGGCTGTCGGTTGTAGACGGGCCGGCGCTTGAGCAATGGTGCCGCACGTATGCTCTGTGGCGTCGGATGGCAAAAACAGTAGAGCATGGAGCCCTTTTTGATGAGGAAGAAACGACCGGGAGGAGGAAACTCAGCCCGGAGTTTCAAGCGATGCAGATTCTTGTCGGGACGCTGATCAAGCTTGAAAAAGAGCTTGGTTTTACCCCTGTCTCCCGCGCGCACGCGCCCGCGCAGGAAGAAGAGCTGTTAGAGAAAAATCCTTTTGAAGCCTGATGAAGAAACCTGATTACGTTGCCATAGCCAAGGAGTACATGCGCGGCGTATTGGATGGGAGTGTGCCCGCTTGTTCCTTTGTGAAGCAGGCAGTTCAGCGCCAGTTAAATGACCTGAGGCGATGGGGTCCCGAGGGTGGTGACTACTACTTTGACGAAAAAGAGGCTTCCCGGCCATGCTGGTTCATTGAGAATCTGACGCACACAAAGGGGGAGTTAGCGGGCAGGGCGATTCACCTAGAGCCCTGGCAATGTTTTCTCCTGACTACCTTGTTTGGGTGGAAGTCGAAGGCGGGTAATCGGCGATTCCGGTCAGCCTATGTGGAAGTCGGGAGAGGGAACGGCAAGTCGACGCTTCTGTCGGGAATTGGGCTTTTCTGCCTTTGTGCGGATCACGAGCCCGGGGCAGAGGTGTATAGCTTCGCGACAACGCGGGAGCAGGCGAAAATCGTCTTTGGTGATGCGCAGACGATGGCGCGGGGTAATCGCGCGCTGCAGGAAGCGTATGGGCTGGAGGTTACTGCGCACGCACTGTATGTCCCCGCGACCAATTCAACCTTTCAGGCGAAGAGTGCGGAAGGGTCTACTTTGGATGGCCTGAACACGCATCTGGCCATTATTGACGAACTCCATGCGCATAAGAAGAGAGACGTTTTCGACGTTGTTGAGACATCGCTGGGGAAGCGCAGAAATTCGCTAATGGTTTCGATCACAACGGCAGGCGTTGACCGGACGGGGATTTGTTATGAGCAGCGCACGCTCGTAACAAAGATTCTTTCAGGGTCGCTTCAGGACGAATCCTATTTTGGGATCATCTACACGCTGGATCCGGGTGATGACTGGAAGAGTGACGAGGCGCTGGCAAAAGCCAACCCGAACTGGGGAGTGTCTGTCCGGCCTGAGGTCATACGGGCATTGCAGGCAAAAGCGATCGCGACGCCCAGCGCTGAGAACAACTTCAAGACGAAGCATCTTGATGTCTGGTGCAACGCGGATGTCGGCTGGATGGACATGAAGGCGTGGGATGCCTGCGCGGATGAAAGTCTGGATGAGTCGGATTTTGACGGAGAGCCGTGCTGGCTGGGGCTTGACCTTGCTTCTACGAGCGACATGACGGCGAAGGTGAAGATTTTCCAGAAAAAGATTGATGGTTCCAGCCACTACTACCTGTTTGGGGATTATTGGCTCCCAAGAACGGCGATTGAACGAGGGGTGAATTCTCAATACCAGGGGTGGGAGTACTTGGGGTATCTCCATGTTTGTGAAGGTCCAGTGACGGATTTCGCCGAGATACGAGATTCAATCCTTGAGGATTGTGGGCGCTACTCCGTTCAATCAGTGGCTTATGACCCATTCCAGGCCGTACAGCTCTCGAAAGAACTCAGCGATGACGGTGTGCCTATGGTGCTTTGCAAACAGACCGTCGCGAACCTTTCTGATCCTATGAAGCAGTTTCAGGCATTGGTACTTGATCATCGTCTGCATTTCAACGGAGACCCGGTTCTTACATGGATGGTAAGCAACGTGGTCTGTCATGTTGATGTCAAGGAGAACATTTATCCCAGGAAGGACGCTCCGGAGAACAAGATTGACGGGGTTGTAGCAGGGATCATGGCGCTCTCCCGGGCATTGCTGAATGACGAGCACCGGGCAATGGATTTGAATGAGTTTCTCAAATTATGAAGATATCCTCTATTTTTGGGTCTATTGCCCATATGGTGGGGTGGGGCTCACCTATCGGCGACGCGTCCGGGGTCCAGAACCGATTGCCAACGGGGGCAGCTGTCAGCGGCGTCCGTCCGATTCCGCCGGACCATGGCCTTCAGCTTTCGGCAGTATGGTCATGCGTCACTCTGCTTGCGGAAACAATAGCGTCTCTGCCCATTGTTGTTTATCGCAGAGATCCTGATGGGAATCGGGAGGAAGAACGGAATTGCCGAGTGTGGCAGGGGCTCCGCGCGCCAAATGCCAATATGACACCGCATGATTTCTGGATCGCGATGGGGCTGAATCGGTTCCTTCGAGGGAATGCGTATGCGCTCATTAAAAGGGACGGTGCGGGGCAGCTTGTGAGTCTGACACCTCTTGCCGCTGACCAGATGGAGGTCGGCGTGGTAAATGGCGAGGTTGTCTATCAGTATTACAAGGACGGGAATCTCTACGAGTTCAGAGCCGACAAAATTCTGCATTGGAAGGGGCTGGGGAACGGCATTGTGGGGTTGTCTACGCTCGAGTATATGCAGGCAACCACGGCAGAGCTTGTGAATGCGCAGAAGAATGCCACAACGATGTACGGTAATGGCAACCAGCTGACCGGTCTGCTGATGATTGACCAGGATCTGACGGAAGACCAGATTCGGCAGCTGAGGGAGCGATATGGGAATCTCCCGCCGGTGACCGGGAATTCAAGCGATTGGCTTCATGTTCTTCCGGGGGATATGAAATATCAGCAGATCGCGATGTCGGCCGCTGACGCGCAGCTGCTGGAAACCCGGCAGTTTGGGATTGAGGAGATAGGTAGGTGGTTTGGTGTTCCCAGCGCGCTTCTTAATAGCTCTGGCGGTACGGCGGCAAGTGGGCTTGAGCAGATTATTGAAGGCTTTTATCGGTCGACGATTCAGCCGCTTTGCACTGGCCTTGAACAAACGCTTACGAAAACGCTGTTTACGGTTCTCGAAAGCGAGGCGCTTAATTGCGAGTTCAAGATGAGCGCGCTTCAGAGAGCGAATATCGCCAGTCGGTATGACAGCTACAGCAAAGCACTCCAGAACGGCTTCATGACACGGAATGAGGTGAGGCGGCTCGAGAACCTTCCGGTTGTGGATGGCGCGGACGCGCTGACTGCCCAGAACAATCTTGTCCCGCTTGACAAGCTTGGGGAGCAGAAAAACACCAGCCAGACCCCGCTGGGGGAACCAATTAAGCAGTGAGGCGCATATGACGCAGATTATTGAAAAGACGCTTTCGCTCGATGATGTGGAACTGAAGACAGAAGGAGACGCGGGAGTTTTCCGCGGTTACGCCTCAAAGTTCAACGGCATTGACAGCTATGGTGACACCATTCTCCCCGGAGCCTATCAAAAGGTCCTGGGAGAGAAAATGCCGCCGATCTTCCTGAACCACAACACGATGGATCTCCCGATTGGTCGGTATACGGCGATGAAGGAGAACGCCCAGGGACTTTATGTTGAAGGGAAGCTGACCCTTTCGATTCAAAAGGCCCGGGATGTCTATGAAGCGATGAGAGCGGGGACGATTGACGGGCTCTCCGTTGGGATCCTGCTTTCCAAACAGGACTATGACTGGAACGAGGACGGCGGACGGAACATCAAATCAGTTTCCGGGCTGCGGGAAATTTCAGTCTGCACATTCCCCGCTGATGACCGGGCGCGTATTGGCCTGGTGAAGTGTGAAGACATTCAGGGAGCAATTTCTATTCGGGAGCTTGAAGAGAACCTGCGGGACGCAGGCCTGTCCAAAGCTCAGGCTCAGGCCTTTATTTCGAAGGCCAAAGAGCTGATTCTCAGCGAAAGGGATCAGAGGGATTCTGAGTCTGAAGCTGAAAAACAGGTACTGGCGAAACTTAAGACTATCGCCGGAAGGTTCTAACTATCAGAGGAACTGATATATGGCAACAGAAGAAATCAATACCGCTCTTGAGGCTCTTTCCAAGATTGACGCCTCTATCGCGGGCATGCAGGAATCCGTTAAGAAGGGCGAAGCCGCCCAGGCGGATGTTCAGAAGAAGATTGACGAGCTGGGAGAGAAGCAGGTGCTTTTTTCCCGCCAGCTGCTGGATATCCAGCAGAAAGCCCAGAAGGCAGAGGGTGCCGCCGATCTGGTTGATAAATCGATTGGGGCGCAGTTTGTAAACTCTGATTCCTATAAGCGCTTCAAGGGCACTTCGGGCGCTCGTTCCGCGTCGGCTGAGGTTTCGAATAAGTCGGCAGAGAATCCCGTCACTTCGGCTCAGGCAAAACTGGCTCCGTATCGTGTTCCGGGTATTGTCCCGCTTGACACTCGTGAGCTTACGATTGAGGGGCTCTTCCCGAGGATTCCGACTGCGGCTCAGACGATTGAGTACATGCGTGAGAAGACTTTCACGAATGGAGCCGCTACGGTCGCGGAGGCGGCGATGAAGCCCTCCTCCTCTTTCGAGTTCGAACTGAAGCAGACCCCTGTTCAGGTGATCGCGCATTGGACCAAGATTACCCGTCAGCTTGCTGATGATGCTCCGGCTCTCCAGGCTTTCATTAACGCGCGCATGATCTACGGTGTGAACCTTGCGGCTGAGGATCAGCTGCTGACAGGGGATGGGACTTCTCCCAATCTGTCCGGCATTATGGCGGCGGGGAACTATACCGCTCAGAGCTTTAATCTTGCCGACATTGGCGGCGCCGGCTCGACGATGCTTGACCTGCTCCGCGTGAGCTTCGCGACTATTAACGCCGCGGGCTTCCGCACAAGCGCGGTAGTGCTTAATCCGGTGGATTGGGCGGTTCTTCAGGGGCTGAAGGCGACGGATGGTGTGTATCTGCTTGGGTCTCCGGCTAACTCCTTCGCGTCGTCTTCGATCTGGGGAGTCCGCGTAGTTGAGTCTGCCGCTATGGCTAAGGGCAAGTTCCTTGCCGGCGACTTCGCCCGTGCCGCAACGGTCTATGACCGTATGTCTACGGTGGTCGACATTGCCGCGCAGAATGAGGATGACTTCATCAAGAACCTCTATACGATCCGAGCCGAACGTCGTCTTGCGCTTGCGGTTGAGCATTCCACCGCGGTTATCGGCGGCGCGCTCGCTGTTCCTTCGGCCTGATAAGCCATAACCGTTTGGTTTGACTGGGGCGGGAGAGGAAACTCTCCCGCTTTTTGTATGCGAATTGAATTTCTGAAAGACAGCCTTTCAATGATTGGGCGTCACAAGGCTGGAGATGTTGAAGAGATTTATGACCCATATGCCGTTGTTTTGGTTGAAGCCGGGCTGGCACAGGCGGCAAAAGCTCTCAAACCGGTGGGCAGACCGCGGAAGGCAGTGAAGAAGGGCGGGGAAAATGAGTGATGTTGTTGGCGCCGTAGATCTGGAGACAGCGAAGAAGCAGCTGCGTGTTGAGTACACCGAGGATGACGCCCTTATCACAGCATATATTGCCGCGGCTACCGCGCAGTGTGAGCAGATATGTGGGCGGGAGATCGTGAAGAGGACGGATAGCAACGCGCTGTGTGAGTCTGTGGATACCGTCCCCGCGGCAGTCAAAACATGGGTGCTTCTGACCGTAACGGATCTGTATGAGAAGCGGGGGGCGTCTGAGAGCCCAGTGGCTACCGGCCGGCGGTTTTATGACCATTTGCTGGATGGGTATAGAACTTTTTGAGGGGCGATATGCGGCTTCCGACGGTAGGCGAAATGAGCAGGCGGGTTGCGATTTATAACGTTGCGTTCTCTTCTTCGGGGGCTTCGGCGCTTTCAGAAAAGCGAGTATTGATGCTGGAAGCGTGGGCGAAGCACGAAATAGTGGGCGGGCAGAATTACTGGGACTCGGTGAATGTTGAAGAAACCGTGACAGATCGATTCATTATCCGGTACTCAAAGTCACTGCAGACGACCCCTCCAAGTCTGAAACGGATGATTGAGCTTGATTGCGATGGGATTACGTATCGCGTCCGGCGCGTCACTGACATGAATGGAGTGGGGAGATTTACCGCACTTGAATGTGAGGCACTCCATGGATAAAGCATCTGCGCTTGAGTTTTCGGTTCGGTTCCGGAAGCCCTTCCGTTTTGTCGATTTTGACACCAAGGTGCTGAAACGGTCATTCCGAAAGATAGGGCAGAAAGTCCAGGGGATGGCCAAGAAGAACGTCAGTACCAGAGGAGTTTCGAAGGTGAATGAATTCCCGGGGATGAGTACGGGGAAACTCAGAAGCTCGATTAAGTACCGGGTGTCCCATTCAGGGTTTTCGGTTGGTATTGCCAACTATATGACCAACAGCATTCGGGAGCGGGGAGCTTATTACCCCGCTTTTGTGTATTGGGGGCACAGGGCGCCGGGAGCGGATAGGAACGCGCTTCGTAAGCCGGACAGACGACAGCAGCACAAAAAGAGGCACGGGGAAAAGGTAGCGGCTCCTCGTAAAAATTGGATTGTTGAGGCGGCCAATCAATACGGGAATGAAGCGTATCAGAAAGATATGGCGGAAATTCTTGATGAGGCACTTAAGCCGGGGATCATATCGGGATGAAGCTTGCGACGATCATTTCAGCTCTTAGAGCCTACTGCCCGAGTTTTGAAAGGCGGGTTGGGGGAGCGGCGGAATACGCGGCCATTGATATTACCAATCTGCCGATGCCTTGCGCCTTTGTTTTGCCGGTATCTGAGATCGGGGAAGACATGGACAGCACGGGGACCGATTACCGACAGCGTGTCAAACAGGTCTTTTGTGTTGTTATTTTGGTATCTACGACTGATCAGGAACGAGGGCAGGATGCTTTTGACGCGATTGAAGATCTGAAGGCTGAGATTTTCAAAGCGATTCTAGGAACCTCAACCGCCGAGACGGATGAGATTGTCTATGAAGGCTATTCAGATCCGGATCTTAATCGGGCCCGGCTGGCGCTTCAGCTGTCTTTCTCTGTTTCTTACGACGTTGTTGACGCAGATACGGGGCATGGGCGGGAGCTTGATGGCTTGCCTGATTTGAAAGGTATTGATTCGAAAATTGATCCAGCCCCGGCGGACTGGGTTGATGCAGTAAGTTTTAAGGTTAATTTAGACAAAAAAGCGGGGTCTTAAATGGCAATTTCGTTTTCAAATATTCCCAGCGGGGTCAGGGTCCCGCTTTTTTATGCTGAGGTTGATAATTCCCAGGCGAATATCGGGTCAAACAACCTGAAAGCGCTTCTGATTGGGCAGAAGGTATCCAGTGGCAAGGCAGAAGACGGAGTCCCGGTTCTGGTTACCGGTGACAGCCAGGGGAAAGAGCTTTTTGGCCATGGGTCGATGCTGGCGCGGATGAATTCAGCGTTCCGCGAGAATAACAGCGTTGGCGAAGTATGGGCTATTGCTGTCTCCGACCCGGAAGGCGGGAAGAAAGCATCAGGAACCCTCACTTTTTCCGGGGCGGTCACGGCGGCGGGAACGGTTTACGTTTACATTGGGGCGGATTGCGTAGCTATTAATATCCCGAACTCCTCAGACGCTGTCGCAGTTGCGAAGGCGGTCACTGCGGGGATTAACGCCAAAACCGATTTGCCGGTAACGGCTGAAGCGTCAGAAGGCGTTGTCACGATCCAGGCAAAGAATACCGGCGCATATGGGAATGACATTGCTCTGCAGTTGAACTTCCAAGGATATGCGGCGGGGGAGGAACTGCCTGAAGGCATTGCGTGCGAAGTTGCCACTCTGTCAGGGGGATCGGGAGAGGTCGATCTGGAGGCCGTTATTACAGCCATGGGGGATGAATCGTATGATTTCATCGCCATGCCATACGCAGATGGAGCTCATATTGCGAGTTTCACCACGGAAATGAATGACAAAACCGGCAGGTGGAGCCCTACCCGGCAGATTTATGGGCATGTGTATACCGCGAAGCGTGATACCGTCAGTAACCTTCAGGCGTTTGGGAAAGGGCTTAATGACCAGCACTTAACGGTGATGGCCGTTGAGCCGAAATGCCCGAGTCTCGCGGTTGAGGTTCTTGGGGCGCTGGCCGGGAGCTGCCTCACGGCTATTCAGAATGATCCGGCGCGTCCGCTTCAGACGCTTGAACTGGTTGGGATTACGCCTTCTCCAATTGGGAAGAGATTTACCCTTACCGAGAAGCAGACACTGCTTACATCGGGAATCGCGACTAGTTATGTCGCGGGTGGGTATGTGAGAATTGAGCGCTGCATTACGACCTATCAGACAAATAGTCTGGGGGACGCTGACACCAGTTATCTTGACAGCAACACACTCCATTCTTTGGCTTACATCATTCGGCGCCTTAAGAGTGTTGTCACGTCTAAGTATCCGCGCTGCAAACTGGCGGATGACGGGACGCATTACGGCCCCGGCCAGGCGATTGTTACGCCTTCTGTAATCAAATCAGAAATTATCGCCATGTATTCCCGCCTGGAGACAGAGGGCATTGTCGAGAACGCGGAGGCATTTGCTGAAAACCTGATTGTTGAGAGAAACGCGTCAGACCCGAATCGGGTAGATGTACTCCTGCCGCCCGATCTTGTGAATCAGCTGCGGATTTTCGCGACACTGGTTCAGTTCCGTCTTCAGTACAACGAATGAGGATTTAGAAAATGGCTAAAGGCATTGCGGGTACGTGTTACCTGAAGGTTGACGGAGAGCAGCTTTCTGTCAGTTCCAATTCGATTTCCATTCAGTCCGCGGAGGTGAAGCGGGAGGCTGTTATGGGGTCTACCGGGCTTGCCGGATATTCAGAGGAAGCGGTTGCCCCGACTATTTCGGGGACATTCAATGTTACGGCGGATTTCCCGCTGAAGAAACTGTTGAATGGGACGGAGTTCACTGTCACCGCGGAACTGGTGACAGGGAAGGTTTACACGCTTTCTGACGCTTTTGTTTCCGGTGATGTGAGCTACAAAACCGGAGAAGGCACAATTGAGCTGACTTTTACCGGCGTTAAAGGAGCGTGGTCCTGATGGGAGCGGCAGAATTCAAACTTACGGTGCCGATCAAGCGCGGCGAAGACACGATTGAAGTACTGGAGCTGCGCGAGCCGACCGCTAAGGATATCAAGGTGCTTGGCTTCCCGATTACCGGGGAGAAGCGTGTCGACGCGGCAGTTGTTTACGACTATATCGAGCGGCTGGCGGCTATTCCTCCGTCTACTGTGGATCAGATTTCGGCTTCTGATTTTATTGGGCTGATGGCGCTGGTCCTTGGTTTTTTCGGTGGTGCGCCGGAATAAGTGAGAGTGAGAAAGAGTTCAGGGGGCGGGTGTTCCAGCTGGCGCACTGGTGGGGCATCAACCCCTTTGAACTTGAAGAACGGCCTTTGTCTGACATCCAGGAACTGCTGTATCAGGCAAACGAGATTCACGAAGAGGAAGAACGATGGCGGCAACAAACAAAGTATTCTCGCTGAAAACTGTTCTTGCCTGCCAGGACGAAATATCCGAGAAACTGAAGAAAGTCAGGACGAATCTCAGGAGCCTTGATCGGGCTTTTGACAGAGTGAGCCGATCCGCTGGGGACGTTGCCTCAAAGGTTTTCGCGCCATTGATGGCAGTAGGCGGCGCGGGGCTGTTCTCTGTGGCTTCTTCTGTCCAGACGTTTATCGAGCTGGGAGACGCAATTGACAAGGCATCTCAGCGGGCAGGGGTAGGAACCGGAGCGCTGCAGAAGCTTCGGTTTGCCGCGAAACTTTCCGGGATGGAAGCCGAAGAAATGGATCGGGCGCTCTCCAAGCTCTCCGGGGAGATGGGGAAGGCCGCGAGTGGGGAAGATAAGAATCTTCCCCAACTGTTTTCTGATTTGGGCGTTTCATGGAAAGACGCAAAGGGCCACGTTAAAGATTCCGCAACGGTATTTCGGGAACTCTCTGAGGCGATCAAGGTTAATGAGAATCCCGCGACAAGGCTTCAGATTCTTACGGACGTTTTTGGCGACAAGCTGGCCGCCAGGCTGATCCCTCTGATGAAGGACGGGGCAGCCGGGCTTGACGAAATGTCAAAGAAAGCTGAAGAGCTGGGGATTGTTGTCAGTTCTGATGACGTCAAGGCGGCAGCTGAGCTTGGCGACACAATGGATATTTTCCATATGTCACTTTCAGCTTTGCAGACGACCATTGGCGCGCGGCTTGCCCCTGTCATCAAACGGGTGGTTGAACGTCTGGAAGATGTGATCGGGAGAAACAAAGAGCTGATCAGCCAGAAGATCGCGGAGGCTGTTCAGGCATTTTCTGACGCCTTGGAGCGCGTTCCCTGGGACACCGTCATTACAGTGATTTCATCGGTAATCGGTGCTTTTGGGTGGGTGTTTAACGCTATCGGCGGAGTGAACACGATTCTCGCTGTATTGGCGGGTGTGGGCATCGGACGGTTTATCATGAGCGTCGCCCGGCTTGTCAGCGCGCTGAATGGGGTGAGAGTCGTTTTTATGGCGTCTTTCGGGCTCCCGGGGCTTCTTATCGCGGGGGCTGTTGCCGCGGTTGTGTATCTGGCGACTGTGGTTTATCAGCACTGGGATGTCATTTCGGAGAAACTGCGCATACTCGCCGCAAAATTTTATGAGGTGGCGGGCCCGGTTATCCGTGTTTTGAAAACGGTATTTCTGGCCTTTGCAGGAGTGCTGGCTGTTTCCATAGGGACAACGATTGACGCCATTTCCGCGATCATACGTGGGCTTTCTCCGGTTATCAGAGTGATAGGCGGAGCGCTTGTGTTTTTGGCGGGGATGGTACGCGATGCTTTTGTCGCGCTTACGTTTCCTATTCGCGCGGCATGGGATGCCTTGAAACCTATCCTCCAGCCGATTTTTGACTGGATTATGTCGAAGCTTGACGCGCTGGCCAATCTGGCGCCGTCGTGGCTGAAAGATCTTGTCGGATGGAGCGGAGGAGGAACAGCACCTGCGCCCGCGGTCCCAGGAGTCCCTGCTACCGGTGGTTCTCCCTCATCTCCGGCCGCTGGAGTTGGCAGCATGACGATTCATGTGGTTGGGGAAAACGGGGCAAAGGCGAGAATCGATAATCTGGATGCCCGCAATATGAATATTTCGGCGGACGCGAGGAGCTATGACCCGGGAGATTCTTTCTAAATGACAGTATCATCGGCAGCAACAGGAGCGCAGAAAAATCTCATGGATGCGTCGTACCGCGGAGTTCCGTTCTATGTCACCAGTACAAAGCTGAAAGTGGGACGGCGAGTGGTGCTTTTTGAATACCCTCAGCAAGACAAACCTTTTGTAGAGGATCTAGGGCGGGCCGCCCGGATTGTAACGGTAGAGGCGTTCACGGCCGGGAGGGATTATGTCGAGCGTATGAGCGCGCTGGTTAAGGCGCTCGAGACGCAGGGCGGGGGCGAACTGGCAGACCCGTGGGTAGGGAGGATGACAGCGACGCCTCAATCTGTCAGCCAGGTAACGTACACAACAAGGCTTCGGCTGGCGCAGATTTCAATCACGTTCGTGGAATCTGGTGAGCTGTCCTTCCCAACGGCCGCAATCAGTACGCACGATGATGTTTGTATTAAAGCGGATGGGATAGCTGAGGCGGCACAGAATTATGTGGGCACGGCAATTGACTTGTCAGGGGCTCAGGATTTTGTGGTCAGTAACATTGTGGGAAAGCTTGAGTCGGCCCTGAAAAATGAGGGGATACAATCGCTCGCCACGATGTTTAAGTTAGATAAGCTGGATGAACTGGCAAAGGTGGCCGCGACGGTTCTGACGACGGATCCGGGCTCTTTTGCGAGTACGCTTGTGAGTTCGCTTGGTCTTGGTTCTTTTGTAGAAACGGTGAGGGACTGGCGGCGGGTGGCTTATCTTGCCCAGGGGATTTCATATGGGGCGGATTTCAATGTAAGGGATTCGATCCTATACCCATCCGGGACGGCTGATTATGAAACCGCGAAGGCTGTTGAGGCTATTAACACGGGGATCCGGCTGATCAGTATCAGTAACGCCGTTGGGGCGGCAGGCAACATTGGGACGGGTCTTGATCGGGTAGATGAAACTCAGCCTTCCAAGGTGATGGCTTATGACGACATGATTGCGGTACGTGATAGCCTGCTTTCCGCGATTGATAATGAGATGCTGAAGGTGTCGGATGACAGCGTGTACTCAGCGCTTTCTTTGGCTTACTCGTCCGTGTGGAATGACATGACGGTCCGGGCAGAAAACAAAGCCCGGCTGATTGACTACACCCCCGAGGAGATCATGCCGGCGCTGGTGCTGGCTTATGATTACTACGGAGACGCCGCGCGGGATACTGAAATTGTTGAGCGTAACGGCATTCGAAGACCGGCGTTTGTCCCCGCGAAGCCCCTGAAACTTTTGAGTACTTAATTTTTCTTTTTAAGATCCCTCCTGGGCGGTAAGATGAAATGAGAAGCTTTTCTCTGCCTACGCAGAGGTGTTTCTGCTGATGGAGGGGAGCATGAGAAAGATTTTCGTATTGCTGTTAGGTGGTTTGCTTGTGGCAATACCTGCCGTTTCGGCTGGTGGGAATTCTCCCGAGAGAAGGGCCCCCATTTCGTCGCAGGATAAGCCCCTGCATGGAGAAGCTACTGCTGCTTCCAGAAAAGGGAAGTTTGATAAAAACGGGGTTTATGTTTCCCCTAGCGGATATGTATTTAGGGCAGGGAAGGGGGGAACCGTCAGGTTGAGGGAGCCTATCCAAAAGGAAACACCACCTTCATTCCTTGACATGAGAAGGGTCGGAAGGAATGGTCTTGGGGAGGTTTGGGAAGACACCAGGAATGGGCGCACCTACATATGCAATGAATCGGGGTGCCGATGAGACGGTAGTTAAGGAGGGGGATTAAGCGCTCTGGGAACAGGGCGCTTTTTTATTATGGAACAAACGGTCGTAAAACTTCTGATTGGTGGTAAAGAATACCGCGCGTGGCAGCTTGTCAGCATATCTTCAAAGCTGCTGAGCTACGCGAGAGTGTTCAGAGTGGGTTTTACCCGTGAGTCAGCGGGGACTGGGATAGGAATTAAGATCGGCGATCTGGTGCGGGTAAAGATTGATGACGACCTGGTTTTGACCGGATACGTAACCAAGACAAATTTCTCGTATTCAGAAAAAGGTATCGAACTGTCCATAGAAGGGGCGAGTAAAACCGTTGATCTTGCTGAAGGATATATGGCGGTTAAGAGCGTTAAGCAATTCACGAATCTGACAGTGTCGCAGACGCTCCAGCTATTGGCAAAACCGTATGGAGTGTCGGTAGTCCGTCAGAAGGCAGGGAAAGACCCAAAAGCGTCGGTGGCTATTGCCGCCACAGATTCCATAAAAAAGATTTTGGATGGCGTGGTGAAGAAGCATACCCTCGTCATCACGGATAATGAAAGTGGCGATTTGGTAATGGCGAGTCCCGGCGGTGGTTGGCGCACCGCTGACTCTCTGGAGTTAGGGAAAAACGTCTTATCCGGGGATCAGACATTTGATTCTTCAAAACTGTTCAGCCGTTACTATGTGGTGGGGCAGCAGTCCAACTCAGGGAGCACTCATCCGGTTTCCGCGAATGGAGCGTTCAGGTACACGGAGGATAGTCAGGTACAGCGCCCCCGGTATTACGTAGAGAAGCTAAGTGGGTCTCCCACGGCCGCGGATCTCCAGCAAAGGTCGGTTCTTTTGGCCGAGTACCGTCGCGGGCAGGCTCAGGCTTTGCACTACACCGTGCAGGGGTGGCGGCAAAGCGACGGCAGCCTGTGGAAGGTTAATCGGCTCTGCCGGGTTAAAGATTCTATTTTGGGGGTTGATGCTCAGTATTTGATTACAGAGGTCAGCTTTACGAAAGATTCCGGAGGATCCAAAACCCAGCTGACGCTGATGCCGCCTGAAGCTTTCGTCATGATGAATGAATCTCCTGATGAGGCGATGGCAAAGAAAGCCACGAAGAAAGCGGCGGCAAAAACTGGTAGCAGCAGGAATTATGTGAAGGCGACGGTAGCTGATGCCGCATGGACGGGAAAGTAATGCTTGATGATATTAAAGACGCTATTTGGAATTTGATAGTCAGAGGACGCCTGACAGGATCGGCCGGGAGGAAGAAGATGCGAACTATTCAGGCCGAGACAATGGCGGGAGACCTCCGGGATGATGTCGAGCATTTTGAGCCGTATGGGTTCACTTCTGAACCGAAGACCGGCGCTGAACCGCTTATTGTCGCTTTGGATGGGGACAGAGAGCATTCAATCGCGATTTGTGTCGCTGACCGCCGGTACAGGCTGACAGGCCTTACTTCCGGGGAGGTCGCTCTTTACGATGACCAGGGGCAGGAAGTCGTCCTGGCTCGGGAGGGGATAAGGATCCATACGGATAAAACTTTGGCTGTGGACGCCCCGGCGGCTGTATTTTCCGGGTCAGTCACAGTAGAGGGTGACATCGTGGGGAAGTCTCAGATTTATGACGCGAGGGGCAGGCTGCAATCGATCCGCGACACTTACAATAACCATACACATAACGGCGGCAGCTCCCCTGATCAAAAGATGTGAAGGGCACATCCGATCACTCTTGAGCTGATCAAGGTGGGATTAAAAGCTTTGGTCTAGCTACAACACAATTCAATATAAACATAAACCCAGCCAGACGGGATTTCTGGCTGGGTTTTTTATAACCTCAGTAATGGTGAGGGCACATGGGAGTTATAGCCATGCTCATCTTAAAACTACTGGATCCGGATCAAAAGATAAGGCTCTGGGGACGAGCGCTTCCTTGGTTAAAGCTTTTTGTATCAGGAATAATTTGTCGCTTGGGAGGGGGATGAAATATGCAGTTTTTCTTAAACGGCAGGCATCAGGCGACACTTTCAGACTTTGATACTGAGCCACTGGTTCGTTCCATCATCATCAGCCTTTTTTCCTGGAAGCGGGCTGGGGAAGATGATGCGCTGCCGGGGAAAAGCAGGATGGGGTGGTGGGCAGATTCATATAACGATGATGAGCCGCCAATAGGATCAAAACTCTGGCTGCTATCCAGAGAGGTACTGACCGACAGCACGCTGAAGCTTGCGAGGGAGTATGCCGAGGATGCACTTCAGTGGCTGGTCGATGACCATGTAGCGGAATCGGTAAGCGTTTCCGCGGAACGAGGCGGGGTGGAGCAGCTGAATCTGAATGTAGTCATAAAAAGACCTGATCAGGCAACACTTAACCTGCAGTTTCAGAACGTTTGGGGAAGTTGAAAATGCCATTTGAAAGACCGAATTTACAAACGCTGATTGGCCGCATTGACGCGGATCTTGAGTCACGGTTATCAGCTTCTCAGCTTCGCAGATCCAACGCGAAAGTGTATGCGCGTGTGCTTGCAGGGGTGAGCCATGAGCTGCACGGCTTTATTGAGTTTTTAAGCCGACAGTTGTTTTTTGATACAGCAGAGGCGGAGTACCTTGACCGTTGGGCGTCTATTTACGGGCTTGTCCGCAAACCGCCCTCTCTGGCCAGCGGTACGGTGGTTTTTACAGTACTGGAAGAGGGAGCCACGGTACCGGAGGGAACCTTGCTGCAGGCTGATAATGAGGCGGTATATGAAACGACATCCGCGGTCTCGGAAGGGAAAGCGTCGGTCAGAGCTTTGACTGCGGGGACGGCAGGCAATGTATCGGCGGGCGACACGTTAGTTCTTGTTTCTCCTATTGAAGGAATTTCCAGCGAATGCAAGACGGCAGAGGGCATTTCCGGAGGGGCCGACGAGGAAACGGACGAATCTTTGCGCGCGCGTCTGCTTTCGCGGGTAAGGGAGCCACCGCATGCCGGGACTGCGGCCGATTACAAAGCGTGGGCACTTGAGATTGAGGGAGTAACCAGGGCTTGGGTGTACCCGCTTGAGGGAGGGCCGGGGACGGTGGCCATCCGTTTCGTATGCGATAACAGCAGCGACATTCTGCCCTCTGCAGAAATGATTAAGAAAGTGCAGGCATACATTGACTCTGTTCGCCCGGTTACGGCTAATGCCACCGTATCTGCGCCGACCATTCAGGCAATTCCATTCACGATATCCGGGCTCGACCCTAACAATGACACGGTGAAAGCCGCGGTAAAAGCCTCTCTGGAGACACTTTTCAGGCAGGAAGGCGGACCGGGCGCAGTGATTTATTTGTCCCATATCCGAGCCGCTATTTCCGCGGCTGTCGGTGAGGCAGATCACACGCTCGTCACACCGGCCGGGAATATAGCGCTAGGGAACAAGATTCTTCCCACTGTTGGAGAAATCACATGGCAGTAACCGCAGCTGAATATGACGCCAATATCAAAGCGCTGCTGCCTCCTGGGCCAGCATGGCCTCGGGATGATACCGGTTCCGTAATGGCGATGCTGATTGGATGTTGGGCGGTGGAGTTTTCCCGTGTAGATTCGCAGGCAATGGCGCTCATTAATGAGGCGGATCCGCGGTTTTGTTCTGAGACATTTGAAGATTGGATCACCCAATGGGGGGTTCCTGATTCCTGCCTTGAGGCCTGGGGGTCGCTGCTCGCGGATGGGTTGACTGAAACCATTCTCCGGCAGGCCTTGCTGCAGAAAATTACAACAATCGGGTCACAGAGTCTTCAGTTTTTTGTTGATCTGGCAAAAACCTATGGATACAGCATCACGATTGACGAGTTGTTTAATCAAACGGTTTTAAGCACAGTTTTAACGCCGTTTGCGAGCGGGGTGGGCTGGGCATCGCAGTGGAGAGTCCATGTTTACAAAAATGCCGGCGCTACCGTTTCGAGGCATACGGCGATAGGGACAGCGGAAGAGGCGCTGGCCTGGTGGGGGGATTCTGTCATTGAATGCGTAATCCGGCATTACGCCCCAGCGCATACCAATGTAATTTTTGGGTATTTTGAGGATTAATAAATATGAAATCAGTCTATCAGGCCCGCGCGGTTTCTTATCCCCCGGAGCTGCCGAATTCTGCTTCTTCAGAGGGATATCCGACAAACGGCAGCCCTACGGGGGGTGTTCTTGCGACGGTGATTGGCGATTATTGGTACAACGCCGTTACCCAGGAGATCGTTAACGCGATCAAAGGGGGAGGGGTTACTCCCGACGCGGCGGATCTGACTCAGCTTGACGCCGCGATTAAAGCGCAGATCAGGACCGTGAATCAGGCTTTGTCTGATGTGGCGGCACAGATTCAGGCGAAAGTCTCACAGGTTGAAGTGGTCCCTTCCGGGATGATTATGTTTTTCCCGAAATCCACTCCCCCCAATGGGAACTGGCTGATCTGTGATGGGAGAGCCGTGAGCCGGACGGGGTATCCGAATCTATTTGCGATGATTGGGACGCAGTATGGGGCGGGGAATGGCTCTACAACTTTCAATGTCCCTTATTTGATAGATCGTACAGTTTGGGGTGGGACTTCAAACGTTGGCGCTTATCTTCAGCCTGGTCTTCCGAACATCACTGGCGCTTGGCGAGCGGCTTATGAAGATAATGATGTAGGCACGGCGACCACAGCTTCGGGGGCTGTGTACGCGACTTTTGACCGTGGATGGGGCTCACAGGAGATATCAAGCGTGGGGTCTGGTGGATCTATCGGTAGGTTTTTTGACGCCAGCCGCAGTAACCCGATTTATGGGCGATCCGGAACGGTACAGCCTCCGGCTTTGGTTCTGCTCCCCTGCATTCATATTTAATTAAACCTTCATAAAACAGGCAAACCCCGTTCAGACGGTTCCATCTGGTGGCGGGGTTTTTTGTTATCGAGAAGAACCGTTTCCCGATAAAGGTATTTTCTTTTAGGTGGCACCATGAAATTTGAATTCTTAGCGGATGCTTCTGACACGCCGCCGAAGCGACCCAGTAATCCGTCTGTTGGTTATCCATCCAATGGGGATCCTGTAACGGGGAAGCCGCCGACAACGCCCGGGGCGTGGTTTTACTACATGCTGATGGTTGAATTCACTACTCTTATCGAACAAAACGGGTTAGAGCCAAGCGCGGAGAATCTTCATCAGCTTGCGGATGTTTTTGCTGATTTCAAAGCAAGGGCATCAGCGGCGGAAGGCTTCGCAACGCAGGCCAAGGCGAGCGCAGAGAAAGCCGCATCAATAACCCCCGAATCCTATACCACAGTCGAAGTTTTCAACTCATTCATGACCTCGATTTACGAGGCATGCGATGAATTCATCAAAGGAGTGTAACTATGACGGTAACTTTTACAGACCTCAAAGCAAAGGTCAAAGAAGCGCTTACTGCGTGCAAGTCAACGATTGAGGCGGAGCTCGATAACTATGCTCTCTCTTCAGCACTTGCGGAGTACGCGAAGAAAGCAACAACGCTCGCGGGCTACGGCATCACGGACGCCTACACCAAGTCTGAGGTTGATAGCAAAGTAGCCGCCGCGGGCTCTGGCTCGTCGGTGGACCTCTCTAACTACTACACCAAGTCTGAAGCGGACGCGGCGATTACTACAGCGATTTCCGCGATCACTGACGGCGACTCTGCGGGGTATTAAACCATGACGAAAGTTCTGACAGATCCGAAGTATTACACAGCGATTGCGAACGCTATCCGAGCGAAGAACGGAAGCACGGCGATCTATAAGCCCTCAGGCATGGCGGCAGCGATCTCGGCGATCCAGGTGGGGGGCGGGAGTGCCGCCATGTATCCAAAGGTCAGGATCAAACCGACGGAAAACCAGGTGATCCGGGCGACACCCAAAATTAGGTCGGACATAAACAGCTCCGTAGCTTCTAATGATACAGATTCGGATGGGGATGGATATGTTGATTTCGATTGGCATTTGTCGAACGGCACCCCTATTCAATTTGAGGTAACCGTTTCCGCCACCGACAACAGCAAGTATGTCTGTGGGAATCTCATCGTGAATGGAGAAAATATCGGCTCAACAACAGCGACCCTGGATATTGATAAAGACCTCACCATTGAGGCGGAAGACGCTCAGCCGATAAGTAGCTCTATGCCTGAAAGCTATGCGGTTCTGTATTTTAACGATGATACAGGCGGCAAGGCGCTGCGGGTAGTCTCTCCGTCACTCCCCGGAGGCGAAGAAGTCGGTATGTATGTAGCCAATGTAAATACCCCGCTGCAGTGCTTCGTTACAGATAATGCATTTAATGTAATCAACGGGCTGAAGTTTTTCCTAGTTAGTACCGGTCAGGTTCAGGAAACTCCTATTACCCTGCAAAAAGGTACCCCTGTTTCTGCAGACGTATCTGGAGGGCCGGGGGCTATCCTTGCGGCCTCAATAAATGAAGCAACAGCCATTATGGCCAGCCTCGGTTAATTGACCATGTCCGCAAAGAAATCACAGCGCAGAGCGCAGATGAAAGGAACGGAGGAGGAGATCGGCGCTTACGCCGGTCTCCCCGGACAGATTGTCATCTATCCAGCAGGGTCAAAATTTTTAAGGCCTTCCGTATTTATCATGGCAACCCCTTAATTATCATGGCTGGGCAGCGTAACTTATAAGTTACAGCGTGCCAAGACAATAAGCAGAGACTATTGCGCTTATGGTGGATCTGATTCCTGATTTTTCATCCCGCGTTTTTCTGGCGGTTGGCGGGATTCTGGGAGCCTTGTGCTCCTTTCTTTTTGGCCCGGTCGATGACGCCATTCAGTGGCTCCTTGTTTTTATCGTGGTGGACTACCTATCGGGAACCTTTGCGGCTTTAAAGAGCGGCCAATGGAACTCCAGGACTGGATTCATCGGCATCACCAAAAAGATCGTCATGCTGAGCCTCGTGGCACTTTGCCATGGGCTGGATATCACTTCGGTTATACCTTTCGTCAGTGTCAGGGATGCGGCGGTCTTTGCTTTCTGCCTGAACGACTTTGGCAGCATCTTGGAAAACATTGAGCGCATGGGGTATGGGTCAATCATCCCGGCGCCGATCCGCAAGATGCTGAAGGCGATGGAAGAGCGGTCTGAGGCGATGGCGTCAGATGTGGTGAGCGGGGGAGAGATTCACCGGCAGCACAGAGACAAATAGAAGGATAGGGGATCCTCCCCATCAAACGAAAACCCTCGGGAGAAGCGAACTCCCGAGGGCTTTTTTATTCCACTTTACACACAGGAACTTATGCACAACGCCAGTATAGCTGAAATTCAAAAACTAAAGCAAGAGGTTGGTGTGTTTATGGATATGCAGAAAGAGCAGGAAATTGAAAGGTGTGTGCGGGCCGAATCTTGTCCTTTGGCTGACAAAATAAGGAGAGATCATGGCTGAAAAGAAAGAATTTTCGGTGTGGGACCCGGCAATTGCGGTCCCCTTCATTAAGTCGCATGAAGGCTGCAGACTGACTTCGTATCGAGACCCCGTTGGGGTCTGGACCATTGGGTATGGGTCAACCCGTCTGCTGTCCGGGAATCCCGTCATCCGTAATATTGTTATCTCTCAAGAAGTGGCCGACCAACTGCTTGAGCATGAGCTTGAGCGTCTCATGGACTCGCTCTCAGGTGCGATCCGGCGTCCCGTGACTCAGGGGCAGTTTATAGCGCTCCTTGACTTCGCCTATAACTGCGGCGATGGAGCACTGCGTAGGTCGACGCTTCTCAAGCTCTTCAATGCAGGCAAGGTCGTCAATGCTGGGTACGAATTCAAGCGTTGGGTACGAGCTGGAGGAAATGAGCTTCCGGGGTTGGTAAGGAGACGAGAGGCAGAGAAGGAGCTCTTCCTCAGTTAAAAGAAATCCCCGGAAGAGTTACAGCTCTTTCGGGGACTGAGCAATGTGTACATATGAGGTCTGTACGTGAGAGATGATACCAAAGAAAGAATAGATAAGCCAGAGGCTTTTATGGATGAACAGAAGTTGAAACAGGCTCAGCAAGCGGCTATCAGCGAATACAAAAAGGAGCGTTTTCACTTCTGGAAAGAACTCGTGCTGGTCGCCTGCGCCGTTATTGGGGGTGTGCTGGGCGTCATCGGTTTTATCCGATCTCTGTAAAAATCCCCGGCAAGAGCAGGAACTCTTCCGGGGATGGAACGAATCATAACAGAGACTTAAGAAATGTTACACATAGATGGACCACATCTACATGAAAGATTATAGCAAAGATCTAGAAAACAGAGCCCTTACTTTGGAGAACCGAATGGATGCTTTTGATGAAGAACGGATCCGCGCTGATGAGCGCAGACGGGTTCGGGCTCAGGCGTGGGAATTCATTAAAAGCGTGATTGTCCCATTCGGAGTAGCGCTTTTAACGCTTTGGGTTGGCGGTCGATTCCTATAAAAATCCCCGGGAAAGCATGCGCTCTTCCGGGGAAAAACTACTGGCTCTATAGACCACTTACTAGACCACCTACGTAAGGAGAGAAACCCTACAGAGGGCATTATAACGAGAAACCGAAGGACGGGGCGCTCGTATGGGGAAAGATGGAGATTTATATGAACCGCTACCAGATCACTGCAATGACCGTTTCCGCCGCTGGGCTGATTGGGATTGTGGGATACGAAGGGGGTACAGTGCAACAGCCTACAAGGATACTGGCGGGATCCTCACGGTCGGCTTCGGGCACACCGGGAACGAGGTTAAAGCTTCTACTCGGATGACCGTTTCTGAGGCTATGAAGACTCTGGGCAAAGATGTTGGCCACACAGAAAAGGTCCTCCAGGCGTGCCTCGGCGATGATATCAAGCTGACTCAAAGCGAGTGGGACGCCTATATCTCTCTTGCGTATAACGTAGGCGCTAAGGCGGTTTGTAAATCATCGATCAAGTGGAAGCTTCAGACTGGACGATACCAAGCCGCCTGTGCGGCAATCCTATCTTTTGATAAGGTCCGAGTGAACGGAAAGCTCGTCAAGAATAAAGGGCTGACGAACCGGCGGGAAGATGAGTATCGGATCTGTATGAGGGGGCAGGAATGATGAAAAGGAATTTGACCATTGCCGGGGTCATTATCGGCGCCTTGATAGCGTCCGCGTTCTGGGGGTACTCCAGAGGAAGATCCTCGACGGCGGAGAAGTATGAAGCTCAGATCAGCGAGCTTAAATCTGATTGGCAGAAGCAGACCAGGGCGGTAGAAAAGGAGGCGCAGGAACGCTATGAGAAACAGAGCAAACAGCTGGCCGAGGCGCTGGCGGCACGAGATAAAGCCATGGTTAGCGCTCGCGCTGTGCGGGTTACTGCTGTCCGGGTGCGCGACGCCGCAGACACCAGAGCCAAGAGTGATCTGCAAATCGCCCAAGATACCGGAGACCGTACTCAAGAGCGCCTCGCCCGATGCGAAAGCCTACTCGGAGAAGGCGCAGAACTGGCTGGGGAGGGTGCAGAGCTTCTTACAAGAGTAGCCGCGGATAAGGAAACAATGAGAGCTACATGCGTGGCGTGGGATATGGCAAATTTTGTTGGTGGTTCTGAGATAATTGGGAACTGAAGTGCAGAGCGGGGTCATTTGCCAGCTGATGGTATAGCTGTTTGCCTGCGACATGGATGTCTTCGTCGTTCGTTTTGCTCCAGAAATCAGGACTATTCTTAAGATTGATATTGCTGGCACTGATTCCCATCCATTCGGCCATTCCCTCCAGTAAACGGAATCCTGTTCTATACGCCGGATTGACATCGTGAGCTCTGCTGTCAGAAGAAATATTCAGAAAAGGTACTTCATAGTTCTGACGAAAAGCGGTCCCGTGCATGAGCTCTTTGCCCAAAGGGGTTCCCAGTTTCTCTTGCATGGAAAGCCCGTGATCAGAAAAATATAAGAGTGACCATGAATTACCGGCTTCAGTTTTCAGAAGATCAAAAGTCCTTTTAATGAAGGCGTCGGAGGTGCGGTAAGTAGTCAGATAGCAATTCATCGCACTGTCTCCGACATTAAACGCAACAGGACGCCCGGACAGACGTTCACAGAAAGTTGGGTGCGACCCCATCAGGTGGACAAAGATCAATCTGGGCTTATCTTCTGACGGTTTGACCTTCAACACCTCCTGAATTTTGGGTAGCAGATTATCGTCATCTACATTTTCGTCTGCCCAATTGCCCTTCAGCCAGATTGTGTGGTGGCTTCGAATGCCGATCTGAGCAATAGGGTTGTCGAATGGCCCGCCACGCCCCTGATTGGAAATCCACCAAGTGTCAAAGCCAGCGGCATTGGCGAGAGTAACAATGTTGTCATCTTTGCTGTATTGCTCAGAGCCGGGAATGTTGTAAGAAAGCATCCTTGGCAGCGAGATAACAGTATTGCCACCAGCGGTAATAAAGTTTGAGAAGAAGATGCCGTTGGCGCTGTTTAAATACGGAGTCGTATTTAGTGGATAACCGTAAACAGATGCGTAATCGCGCCGTTGGCTTTCACCAATAATGACGACATAGGTTTTATATCGAGGCTTGACGGAAGCGATTTGCCACGAGGGAGTACCTAGCTTTTCTTCTTCCTTTAGGGCGGCATAGCCATCAATTACACTGGGTCTGAGGAGACGGAAAAAGTAAACCGTCTGGATTGCTTTCGAATTTACGGCGCTTCCGAAAGAAATCATTTCCCCGATGATGAAAGACGCCACGCCGATACCCAAAATGATTTTTGCTGAAACTCTGATCTTTGAGCTGTAGAAGACACCTATAAAACCGCTGGTCAAAAGCCCAATGACGCCCGCGAAAACCTGCCAAGGGATGTTCGTGAGAAATTCACCTGCTTCTGCGGGATTGGTCTGCAAAACGGCTATTGAAACGATGAGGCTGGGTTTCCCGTAAAGCAAACCTGCCGGCATATAGAGCCCGAAAATCAGAATAAGAGGAAGAGCTACGAACCAGCGCGTGATTCTGTACTGACTGAGGGCAAAGAAAATCAGCACCACAAACAGGATATTTTTCCAGTCCCATGCCTCAACGATTGATGGTTTGCCGTGGGCGAATCCCATGGCTGCAGGAAGAAGCAGGGAGAAGACCAAAAGCCCAGTAACTGCAATCAGATAAACAAAAAGGGTGGGTGGGAGAGTGAACGAATTGGATAATGCGCAGAATTTGCTTTTGTGCAGTAACATCGTATATTTTTTACCGTCAGCCGCTGCTAACTTCAGTTGACTAAAAATTGTAGTCAACTGGGCGCCTTCCTTTTGATTTCATAAAAAGGCGCCCCCGAGTTTCCTCAAGGGGCGCGCACAATTCTCTTGCATCTTGGCCTCTTCTTATTAGGCCGTGCCAGTCTTACAAGGGGAGAGCTGGTGCCCACATGCGAACCACAGTGGCCTTCACAAGACCATATACATTATATGGTGACGAAAGGAGAAGGGGCAAGCCCCCTCTCCTTGAGCTTTGCTTACTTCATATTAAGTTTGGCTTCGATAGCGTGGATCCTTTCCATCAGAGAGTCAATCTTTGACGTAGCGGCTTCCAGCTTTGAGTTGGAAGAAGCCAATTTTGCTGACAGATCCCGGTTTTCAGCGGTGAGAGTGCTTACCTGCTGAGTAAGTTCCGTTTTGTTCACCCGCACGCTGTCGCCGCCAAAGCGATAATGCACGCCGAGATTCCCCATCACATCACTGCCAGAGGCGATTGATCCTCCCAGGCTGACCATAAAGTTCTCCGTCGGGCGGACGAAGATACCAAAAGCGGCCGCCCCGCTGCTGTGGTATTGGCCAAGGCCGAGAGAGGCGGACACCCGATGATTTTCATCGAAGTCCAGCGGATGCAGTGCGGCAAGAGCGGCCGCATGCGCGCCGGCACGATGGATCTTGCGGTTAAGTTCCGCGCTGCGGTTATACAGTTTGGAAATGTCATCAGAATTCTGCTGAACCGCCTGATTTGTCTGATACAACTGGCTGCCATTCACAGCATCAGTAGACGTCGCGGAAATCGTTCCGGGGGCAACATTCGTAATTTTTTGACTGCCAGCCTGAATTCCTGCCTGGCTTATTGAAGCCGCACCAACTGTGACTGAACTGAACGACACATTATCGGCTGTCGACACAGAGTATTCAGTTCCTCCCGCGGCGTTGGCCTGAGAAGTAACTTTGATATTGTTCCCCGCCACAACAGAGCTATGCTTCTTAGATTCTGTAACTGCCTGAGAAGCGTCCCCCTTGACCGCCTTCAGTTGGGCTACATTGACGGCATCGGTATCGGCGGTACCTGCTGCGAGACCTGTGATCTGCCGAGTAATACCATTGGCCGTATCGCCAATGGAAACAGCCGCTCGGGTTGATACCCATGTGCTATCTGTGTTGGTCGAGGCTGCCTTGGTCCCCGGGTCGTACCCTACTTTACCCTTATCTGTCGAAGCGACGGATCCAGCTCCCAGCGCAACCCCACCCTCAACGGTGGCATTGCTTTCAGTGCCAATAGCCACAGCATTCTTTACGCTTGTAGTTGTACCATTCGAAGATGAGCCAATAATTACACTGTTGTCAGCGCCTGTCAGCGTGCGCTTATCACCAACAACAACAGCCGTATTCGTATTGGTTATCGAGTTCTCAGAACCAATAGCAGTCACATGCTGAACGTTGGTCGCCGTGTTCTTGTAGCCATTCAGCGCATTGTATTGGCTCACGGAACTGGACGAGCCTTTGAGCGTATTGTTAACGCCGATCAGCTGTGAGGCTTGGGTGTAGTCAGCTTTATTCCCTCCGCCGATAGCAAGAGTCGCGCCGCCTTCGTCATCGTGAATTGCGGTGCGAAGTTTGTCTGCGAAATCTTTAGCAGAATTCCCACTATCGGTTGGGGCGTTATAGAGACTTTTGACCGAGTTTGTGATTTCATTGCCTGCGCCAAAAACAAGGGCGCCGTTTGAGTTTTGGGTTCTATTAGCAATACCAACAATGCTATTGGCAATACCAGAGTAATAATTTCCAGTCATAGACTCAACACTGTTCAGAGAACCCGTGATTGTTGCGCCTAAATTTTTAACTGGATTGGCGAGCCGTCCGCCATTATAGTCACTGGAGATAATGTTATATGTGCCAGTTGTTGTAGTAAACGCGCCATTACTGAAACTGTTTGCGCCGATAGTCGTTGCGTAAACGTTCAGATTGGATGCCCGAGTGGCCGCTGTATCAACTGTTGTATCGCCTAATGCCCCTTTGTAGTTGTGGGAGCCGATCATAGTGCTGCCTGTGCGGGCAAAAGTGTTATCGCCAATGGCAACACTACCTACTACTTTGGTCGGATCAGCAGGAATGCGAGCAGAAGAGAGCCAGCTTCCTGAAAAGGTAGTTTGACCAAACGCAAAGCTTGCCTCGCCGCCACCCGCCATGTTTTCGACATGCGCATTTTTCCCTATAGCAATACTGCCGCCCTGACTCGCATAGTTGTTGACGTTGGCACCATTGCCAACAACAATGTCGCCTGTAGCATTACTAGCGCCGTTGGAATAACTAATAGTCGCCCCTTTGCCGATTGCGACGTTTTCAGCCTTAGGAGCGTTACTACCGGCGCCATAAGCGACACCAGTACCGCTGCCGACAGCGGTATCAGCAGCCCAAGCCGGCGTCATGGCAAAAGACGAAGCAACAGCGATAGCTATAGTGGTTATCCTGAAGCGTGAAGACCTTGTACCTTTTTTCTGTGTACGCATGTTTCTCTCCTAAGAGTAAAGAAATGTATGGATATAAGATAAATCATTTACCCCCCCCCCTCAATTCAGGGGTTTACCCCTAATTGCAGGGACGCATAGGGATTTATTACCACAAACTAAGCCACAAACGGGCAATAGTATCAGATTAAAACCCTTTGTTAATAGTGGTATACGAGTCCCACCACCCGACCAATTCCAGGAAGGGAGGTAACGGAAGTTACCTCCCTTTTCCTTTGTCTGCGTGATGAAGGCACAAAAAATCCGCGGTCGCTGATGAGCGATACCGCGGATATTTTTTTGCGGGAAAGCGGCCGCTCGGAATCAGAGCGTCACTTCCGTCTCTTCTTCCTTCGGTTCTGCGGCGGCAGCGGCCCGCTCGGCCGCGCGTTCAGACGCCCGTTCGGACGCCTTCAGCATATCGAGGTCGCCTTCGTGCAGCAGCGCGATCAGGGCCTTCGCTTTCGCGGCGGCTCCTTTCCGTCCGTAGATCTTCGCGCAGTACGTGTCGAGGAGTTCCTCAAGCGTCGTTTCGTCATCGTGCCCTGAGAACTGTTCATCAAGGGCGATGATGCGCCGTCCGTCAGACTGCAGCGCAAGGTCGAGGTAATCAAAGCCGGACGGAGAATCCGATCCGGGGTTTCAACCACGATCGTTCGGATCTGGCGGTTCTTCAGGAGCTTCTGAAGACCGCGGCGGTTTTCGTTCGTCACGGTCGCGATTTCAGAAGCCTTATCAATGACGCTCCAGCCCATGCTGGCCGCATAGACTTCGAGCCGTCTCATCTGACGCTTCAGACGGTCCTTTTCGGCTGCCGAGGAGACACGGGCGTAGAGCCCCACGCCGCCGGCAGCCGGCACATCGTCAACAACGATGGTGCCGGACGGAAGCTGGCAGGCGGGAACCGGGAGTTTTCCGGTCTTCCACATTCTCCAGGCAGTCTGATAGCAAATGCCCCTTTGATGGGCCCAGGCGGATAGCTTCATGGATAGGGAGAGAAAAAATCTGAACAACTAATCAGTCAATGGCTGAAAGTATAGACTCAGACGCCATTCGGCGTGAGAAAGAACCCCGGAATAATTGTGCTTTTGCGTGACCGGCTGTTCCTATGCCATTATCATTAACCAATTACTGATTGAAAACGGCTTCTGCAGAAGAACGCTGAACGCAGGGGCTGCACGAGGGATTTGATGCACATTCTGATTTCAAACGACGACGGCTACTCCGCCCGCGGCATTCAGGCGCTTGCGAAAGCGATGGCGAAGTTCGGCCGCGTGACGGTCTGCGCGCCCGAGCATAACCAGTCGGGAGCGAGCAACTCCCTCACGCTTCAGCTGCCGCTCCGGGTGACCGAGGTGGCGCGGGATGTCTATGCGGTGAGCGGCACCCCGTCTGACTGCGTGCACCTCGCCTTCACCGGGATTCTGAACGACCGTCCGGACCTCGTGGTGTCCGGGATCAATTCCGGCGCCAACATGGGCGACGACACAATGTATTCGGGCACCGTCGCAGCGGCGATCGAAGGCTACCAGTTCGGCGTCGATTCGATCGCTTTTTCGCAGATTGACCGCGGCTGGATGGAACTTGAGTCTGCCGCGGAAGTCGCTCAGACTGTGGTAGAACAGTTTCTGAATAAGAAGCAGTCCTCCGATCCCGTGCTTCTCAATGTCAATATTCCGAACATGCCTTACAGCGTGCTCTCCGGCATCAGCGTGACGAGGCTTGGCCGCCGTCACAGCGCGGATCATGCTGTACCGGAGCTCGACCCGAGGGGAGAGCAGGTGTACTGGCTTGGACGGGCCGGCAAGCCCCGTGACCAGGGACCGGGAACTGATTTCTACGCAACGCAGCACGGCTTTGTCTCCGTGTCGCCGCTGCAGATTGATTTAACGCATTACGGCCGGCTGTCGGCGACTTCATCCTGGTTTGATGAGGCGCTTCCGGGGAAAGGCCATCCGTAACAGTCTTTAGGGGAGAGTTTCATGTCTTCAGCAGGTAAGCTTTTAATCGCCAGCGCGCTTGCCGCCGTTTTCGCCACGGCCTGTACGTCGACTCAGATTGCTCCGGTGTCGGATAACAGCACCACGGGCACGATCAAGTCCGGTCCCGCCTCCGTGCCGGCCGCGCCCGCGGCGTCCTCTTCCGGCGCTCAGGTGGTGCCGCTTTCAGGCGGCAGCGGCTTCTCCGGAGGTTCCGCTATGTCGTCCGCGGCTCCTGCCGCATCCGGGAACACCTACACCGTGAAGGCGGGCGATACGCTTTACCGCATCGCGAAGAACCACGGCGTGAACGTGAATGAGCTGATGCGCGTGAATGGCATTTCGGATCCGCGCCAGCTCGCGGTCGGCCGTACGCTGCAGATTCCGGGCGCTGGGCGCCCGGCGGTCCGCGTGGCGACAGCCCCGGTCGCCGCTCATCAGGCTCAGCCGACAACCGCTCCCGCCTCTCAGGCGGTAGGCGTGAAGCAGCCGGCGGCTCCCGCTGGTGCTGCGGCCCCTGCGGCGGTGCCGGCAGCCACGGCTCATGCACCGACCCCGATTCCCGGCACTCAGGAGACGCTCTCCTGGCCTGTGACGGGTG